>Ga0207881_1000008_pt1 | contig 243525 bp, 214 predicted proteins | sample MalvirmetagMSP97_FD_184227 | JGI IMG/M metagenome (GOLD analysis project Ga0207881, IMG submission 184227) | Marine viral communities from the Deep Pacific Ocean - MSP-97 (SPAdes) | ecosystem: Environmental > Aquatic > Marine > Oceanic | place: Pacific Ocean | collected 2011-05-03 | reverse complement strand
CAGCTGGTTGAGGTTCACCGTATTCGCCAGGAAGGCATGGAAGAATACCGACATCATCTGCGCAGTGTGATAGCAGAATATGTCTATGAAACCGGCAGTGCTTGGGGTCAGGAAATTCTGGATAATTTTGTCGATTATCTGCGCAAGTTCTGGCTGGTGAAGCCTAAAGAGGCCAACATGAAAAACATGTTGGAAAATATTACCGTTGCCCCGCACTAGGCTGAAGTAAGTTTATGGCTGAATCCGAAATTAAATCCAAAGATGTTTTTCGCTTTCTTAATGCCGGCCGTCAGGACCCGGAAAAGAAAGATATTGAAACGCGAAAAACTGAATTTATTGAAATCTATGAGCAGTTCGACCAGCCGCGCGCGGCTGTTCAGTCCGAACGCTGCCTGGAATGTGGCAATCCCTATTGTGAATGGAAATGTCCGGTTCATAACTATATTCCCAACTGGCTGAAACTGGTTAGTGAAGGCAACATTATTGAGGCGGCTGAACTCTGTCACCAGACCAATTCATTACCCGAAGTCTGTGGCCGGATTTGTCCGCAGGATCGCCTGTGTGAAGGCGCCTGTACTCTTAATGACGGCTTCGGCGCAGTGACTATCGGTAATGTTGAGAAATATATTGTCGATACTGCCTTTGCCATGGGCTGGCGGCCGGACCTTTCCGATGTCGTGCCGGTCGATAAAAAAGTTGCCGTTATTGGCGCCGGTCCGGCCGGGCTGGCCTGTGCCGATGTGCTGGCCAGGGCAGGTGTCAAAGCCGTGGTGTTTGACCGTTACCCGGAAATCGGCGGCCTGCTGACTTTCGGTATTCCCATGTTCAAAATGGAAAAACATGTCATGACCCAGCGTCGGGATATTTTTGAGGGCATGGGTATTGAGTTCAGGCTGAATACTGAAATCGGTACCGATATCAGTTTTGACGAGATCTATCAGGAATACGATGCCGTATTCATGGGCATGGGAACCTATACAGCAATGAAAGGTGGCTTTCCGGGTGAAGAGCTGGACGGCGTTTATGAAGCACTGCCGTTTCTGGTTGGCAATACCGCCCATTACGGTAATTACGATGTGAAAGATTCGCAATACACCAGTCTCGAAGGCAAACGTGTAATTGTGCTCGGTGGAGGTGATACAGCGATGGACTGTAACCGCACCTCAATCCGGCAGGGTGCTGTCTCGGTGCAGTGTTTTTATCGCCGTGATGAAGCCAATATGCCGGGCTCCCAGCGTGAAGTTGAAAATGCCCGCCAGGAAGGTGTGGAATTCATTTTTAACCGTCAGCCGGTTGAGATTGTCGGTGAAAACGGCAAAGTCACTGGTGTCAAATTTATCACTACACGCATGGGTGAGCCGGATGAAAACGGCCGTCAGCGTGCCGAGCAGGTGCCAGGCAGTGAAGAAACAGTGCCTGCCGATGCAGTGCTCATTGCATTTGGTTTCCAGCCCAGTCCTGCAGACTGGTTTGAAGGAGCAAAAATCAATCTGGATGAAAGGGGCCGGGTACTGGCACCAGAGCAGGGAAACTATGCCTTTCAGACTTCCAATGAAAAAATATTTGCCGGTGGCGACATGGTGCGTGGTGCTGATCTGGTGGTTACCGCTGTGTATGAAGGCCGCGAAGCTGCCAATGGAATTCTCGAATTCCTGGAAGTCTGATAATGAGTGAATTAAAAAACGACCGCTTCCTGAAAGCACTGTTACGTCAGGATGTTGATGTTACGCCAGTCTGGATGATGCGACAGGCCGGACGTTATCTACCCGAATATCGTAAAATCCGCGCAGAAGCCGGTAACTTCATGAATCTGTGTCAGAATCCCGAGCTGGCCTGCGAAGTTACCCTGCAGCCCCTGAGACGCTTTGATCTGGATGCTGCAATTCTGTTTTCCGATATCCTGACCATCCCCGATGCCATGGGTCTGGGTTTATATTTTGAAGCAGGCGAAGGCCCAAAGTTTCGTAAACCGGTTCGCACTGCTGCGGATATTGATGCCCTGCCGGTGGTCAATGCCGAACAGGATCTGGCCTATGTGATGGAGGCAGTGAAACTGATACGCCGTGAATTGAATGGTTCCGTGCCGTTAATCGGCTTTTCCGGCAGTCCATGGACGGTTGCGACCTATATGGTTGAAGGTGGCAGCAGCAAGGATTTCGCCACCGTCAAAGGCATGATGATGAATGCTCCGGAAATGATGCATGAGCTGCTGGGTAAAATAGCCGTCTCAGTGACAGATTATCTCAACGCCCAGATTCGTGCCGGTGCCCAGGCAGTACAGATATTTGATACCTGGGGCGGTGCTCTCAGTCCGCACAATTACCAGACTTTTTCTTTGAATTACATGGAAAAAATCATACAGGGACTGACTCGGGAAAATGATGGCAGACAGGTGCCGATTATCGTATTCACCAAGAATGGCGGATTATGGCTGGAGCAGATTGCCAATTGTGGCGCTGATTGTGTCGGTCTCGACTGGACCATAAATATAGCTGATGCCCGCAAACGTGTTGGTGACAAGGTCTCCCTGCAGGGCAATATGGACCCGGCGGTTCTCTATGCAAAGCCGGAAAAAATTCGCGAGGAAGTTGCCATGATTCTGGAACAGTTCGGTACCGGCAACGGTCATGTATTCAATCTTGGCCACGGCATTCATCAGCATGTTGATCCGGAGCATGCAAAGGTATTTATTGACGCAGTGCATGAGCTGTCAAGCCAATACCACCGTTAAACGCTACTGCGCTCGTTCGTTTTACACTCTCTATTGGAATACCCTTGAATCTGAAAATGTGCTGATGGCGCATTCAACCAGGGATTTCAGCGATTATTTCCTACGGAAAAACTGATTTCAAGATTCTCTGAAGAAATGATGGGTTTACATTGAATCGATGTAAAATTCATCTCGTCTTATCTGCCTATGAAGGGTTAGAATCGCCCTATGCAGATTAGCAACTTTGGGGATTTTGCGTTTATCGGACTGGGTTCCAATCTGGGTTCGACTATCGGTTCGCCCCGGGAAAATATCCTGGAAGCCATCAGGCGCCTGGAAAAACTCAGCGATGATCCTTTAATTATTTCATCCTTGCAGGAAACTGCACCGGTAGATTGTCCACCGGGTTCACCTGATTTCATCAATGCCGTAGTGGCACTTTTACCCCAGCAGGATGAAACAGCGGAAAGCCTGCTGCAGGCTATGCAGCGCATTGAAAGCAGTATGGGCAGGGTGCGCAGTGGTCTGCATAATGAAGCGCGGATCATTGACCTGGACCTGTTACTTTTTCACGAGCAGCAGGTTAATACCGATGAACTGATCGTGCCACATCAGGGTATGCTGGACAGAAAATTTGTCATGGAGCCGCTGGCAGAAATTCTGGAAAAAGATGAAGTACAGAAGGTAAAAACCTTTATCAAAAAAAAACTCCGCTAAAAAGCGGAGTTAATGAGTGACACCAGCTAAAGTCCCGAAAAAAATCAACTTCCACATCGAGCATCTGTGTACAGCAGTTCAAGTGGGGGAAGCACCTTGAATCGATATTTGAAGTTTAATACTCGCTTCAGGCCTTGAAGCGAACCAGTTCACAAAATCTGTAATTGGGGTTTATTTTCTGTGAAGCCGGCGACGGGTAAATTTATGTATGCTCTGGCTCAGCTGCTGCAGTTCTTCTGCTTCGATAATATAGGGCGGCATAATATAGACCAGCTTGCCAAAGGGCCGAATCCAGACGCCTTCATCGACAAAAAATTGCTGGGCTTCATGCAAATTTACCGCTTCATGCATTTCGACAACGCCTATGGCGCCGAGTACCCGCACATCCTGGACCGACTCTTCCTGCAGACAGGGAGCCAGTTCCTGGCCTAACTGTTTTTCAATGGTCTCAATACGGCTTTTCCAGTCTGATTCAAGCAGGAGCCTGATGCTGGCACAGGAGGCGGCACAGGCCAGGGGATTTGCCATAAATGTCGGACCATGCATCAAGACTCCGCCATCCCCGGAGATACCTTCACTGATACGGGAGTTACAAAGGGTTGCTGCCAGGCTCATATAGCCACCGGTCATGGCTTTACCAATGCACATGATGTCAGGGGCGATATCGGCATGCTCACAGGCAAATAATTTACCAGTGCGTCCAAAACCGGTCGCAATTTCATCGGCAATCAGCAAGACATCAAATTCATCACACAATTGCCTTGCCTTAAGCAGATACTCCGCCGAATAGAACCACATGCCGCCGGCTCCCTGTACGATGGGTTCGAGTATAAGCGCAGCAATATCCTTATGGTGGGTTTCAAGCAGTGAACGAATACTGTGAAGATCCTCTTCAGTGCAGGGGCTGCCGAAGCGACAGGAAGGGCGTTCAGCAAAATAGTTTTGCGGCAGGATACCTCTGAACAGTTCATGCATACCGGTGACCGGGTCACAGACCGACATCGCGGCAAAAGTGTCGCCATGATAGGCACCACGTAAACTGAGCAGTTTGTTTTTTTTATATTGCCCCTTGCTCATCCAGTATTGTTTGGCCATTTTGATGGCCACTTCCACGGCAACTGAACCGGAGTCGGAAATAAAAACCTGTTGCAGAGGGGCCGGAGTCAGGTTCACCAGCAGGCGGCAAAGTTCTATAGCAGGTTCATGAGTCAGTCCGCCGAACATGACATGTGACATCCGGTCAATTTGCTTTTTTATTGCACTATTCAGTTCCGGGTTCTGGTAGCCGTGAATAACACTCCACCAGGAAGCCATACCATCAATCAGGCGTCTGCCGTCTTCCAGTTCAATGGTCACGCCGTCTGCTGAAACCACCGGAAAAACAGGCAAGGGAGCCTGCATTGAGGTGTAGGGGTGCCAGATATGTGCCTTGTCAAATTCCAGATCAATCATGCCCGGCGATTGTACTTGAAAGCGCCGTATAATGCCCATAAGAGGCATTGGACTAATGCTGGAAGATTAGGTAGCCTTTGCTCCTCAAAACAAGAAAATCGCTGCTAGCGGAGGAAGTATGAAATCAACGTTTAAGAGCTTTGGCCTGGGCTTTGCATTGTTCGCAATGACATCGTCTCTCGGATTTGCCCAGGATAGGCCTATTGCCGGGGCCAACTGTGAGAACCCGGTACCACCCAGTATCACCAATTCATCAAGTCAGAATATGGATATGCTGCTGGATGCTCAGGATGCGGTTCAAGGTTTTATTGAAGCATCGAATAATTTTATTGCCTGTGTTGACCGGGTTATTGACCGTCGTTCAGAATCAGCAAGTCAGGAACAGCTGGATGCCTGGACTGCACTGATCAATGATAATGTAGAAGCTCAGGAAACTGTTGCTGCTGCTTTTAATGAACAAGTACGCATGTTTAATGAAAGCCAGGAATAATTTTTACCGAGTTTAAAAAAAGGGCCTGGTGCCCTTTTTTTATGCCACTTTTTTTGTATTGCTCAATTCAGTCCACGTCTTTCCAGCAGGGGAGCAACTTCCGCTTCCCTGCCACGAAAATCGATATAAAGCGTCATGGCATCGACACTGCCACCTTTTGATAGAAGACTTTCACGAAAATGCTGGCCATTTTCACGACCAAGTCCGCCATTTTCCCGAAACCATTCCACAGTATCAGCATCCAGTACTTCGCTCCAGATATAGGAGTAGTACCCTGCTGCATAACCGCCCATGATGTGGGAAAAATAGGTCAAGCGGTAGCGTGGCGGTACTACCGACGGATCGAAACCGGCCTCCTGCAAAACACGTTCTTCAAAAGCCATGATTTCATTGGCAGCAGGCACTTCCTCCGGAGTCAGCTGATGCAGAGCCAAATCCGTTACAGATGCAGCAAGGTATTCAGTGGAAGCAAAACCCTGGTTAAATTGCATGGCTTCCAGCACCCGTTCCAGCAATTCTGCCGGCAGGGGTTCACCGGTTTCATAATGCACGGCATAGTTGCTCAAAATTTCAGGCCAGTCCGCCCACATTTCATTTACCTGGGAAGGAAACTCGACAAAATCACGCGGTACGCTGGTGCCGGAAAAAGATGGAAATCTTACATCGGAAAACATGCCATGTAGTGCATGGCCGAATTCATGAAACATGGTAACGACTTCATCAAAACTCATCAGCGTCGCTTCACCGGGCGGGGGTTCGGTAATATTGAGGTGATTGGCCACCACAGGTTGCAAGCCCAGCAAATCTGACTGGCGTACATAAGAGTTCATCCAGGCGCCGCCGTTTTTGCTGGGCCGGGCGTACATGTCCATGATGAAAAATGCCAGGCTTGTGCCGTCATCAGAAAAGACCTCAAATACCCGGACATCTTCCTGGTACACTGGCAGGTCATTGCGTTCCTGAAAAGTTATCCCGTAGAGTTGTTCAGCAGCATAAAACACACCATTATGCAGAACGTTATTTACTTCGAAATAGGGACGTAACTGGCTTTCATCAAACTGATAGCGTTCCTGCCTGACTTTCTCTGCATAGTAGGCCCAGTCCCAGGCTGCCAGTTGAAAATCACCGCCCTCGGCATCAATCATGGCTTGCAGGTCAGCGGCTTCCTGACGCGCATTGCGCACTGCCGGTGTAGTCAGGTCAGCCAGTTGTTGATTAACAGCGGCCACACCAGGAGCAGTCTGGTTCTGTAGGATATATTCGGCATAGTTGTTAAAACCCAGTAACTGGGCTTTTTCCGCTCGCAACTGAGCTGTGCGGCTGAGTAAAGCCCGGTTATCAAATTCTCCACCCCGATGTCCGCGGGACAAAGAAGCCTCATGGATACGCTGTCGCAGGGCGCGGTTTTCCAGTGAAGCCAGCAGGGGCTGCCCACTGGTATTCAATAATGGTAAAACATATTTTCCGGCCAGGTCGCGACTCTCTGCTTCATCGGCTGCTGCCTGGATTTCAGCGGAGCTCAAACCGGCGAGTTCTGCTTCACTGTCCACGATTACCGCCATTGCATTGACTTCGTTGAGCACGTTCTGACCAAAACGGGTGCCAAGCTCAGCAAGTTCGCCGTTCAATTCTCGCAGCCTGGCCTGATCCTGTTCGGAAAGCCGGGCACCGGCGCGGATAAAATCTTTATGGGTTTCTACCAGCAGACGGAGTTGCTCATCATCAAGGTTGAGAGAGTCGCGTTGTTGATATAGGGAATCGATTCTGCTGAACAGCGAAGGGTTGAGATAAATCCGGTCATTGTGAGCAGACAGTTGCGGAGCCACTTCGGTTTCAATGGCATTGAGTGCATCATTGGTATGGGCCGAGGTCATGGAAAAAAACTGCGTGCTGACGCGGCTCAACAAGCGACCGGATTGTTCAAGCCTTACCAGCGTATTGTCAAATGTCGGCGCTGAACGCTGATTGGCGATAGCCTCGACTTCCTGCATATGTTCAGCCATGCCCTGCGCAAAAGCCGGTAGATAATGTTCAGGCCTGATCAGGTCAAACTGTGGGTATTCGAAAATCAGCGGGCTTGGACTTAACAGGGGATTATCATTATTCATGTTTTGCATATCATTGCTTGCTTCGGGTGAAGGACTGTTTGCCTGATTGTTCTGCTCGGGACCTTCGCCGGATTCACCGGAACAGGCGCCAAGGAGAAGGCCAACTAACAGGGGAATGGCAATATTTTTCATGGTATTATTTTTTTAATTCTTCTGAAGACTTCAATGTAATCGGAAAATAGTACCTAAGCAACTGGGCCAGCAATATTCCGCTGGCAATCCCGACACTGTTGGCCAGCATATCAGCCCATTCTCCATAACGGTTAAGGTATGGCTGTACAAGCTCGATTCCTCCGCTGTAGGCAAGATAGGCAAATATTACCAGCCACCAGTATCTGGGTTGACGAAAAGCCACAGGGAATGTGAGGGCTGCGAAGGCAATAAGGTGGTGCAGTTTGTCACTGCCTGGAAACGGTGGGAGCTGGTCCAGTGGCGTCAGGGTAAGTATGCCAATGGCTGCGAGTAAAAACAGACTCAGGGCCAGCCAGTATTGTGATACTAATCGCAGACTATATTGCACCGGGAATCAATCAGGAATCAAGCCAGGCTTCTGCTGCTTCCCGCTCATTAAGATCAAAGGCTTTGATTTTCATCCAGGGCAGTAACATGCCCTCCATTTCAGCAGCTTTCTGCAGCCAGAGCTTGTCTGTCAGTACCGCACCCCGGCTAAAGTTTTTAATCAGTGCGAACATGGCAGGTAAACGTGAAAACTCGTGGATAACAGCACTTAAAGTCGGCAAATGAAATTCAGTAACGGTATAAAGCATTTTGCCTTCACGTATATCACGGGCTTTATCTTCCAGTTCATCCAGCGCTGTTTTCATTTCATCCTTGTCGAGTTTACCGTTCAGTTCGATATCGATACGGTCTTCGGCAACTTTAATAATTCTGATCATAACTTCCTCAGTTTATAAGTAACTGTCGCTGTAACAGGAACAGGCCGATTCCCGCGACTAACAGTACAGCGCTTGCCAGCACCAGCAAGCGAATAATTTTTTCCGCATTGTCAGGGTGATAATGCCTGATGAGTTTTACGATATGTAACATGGTTTCACTATTTGGGTCTTTTTTTAATCCTATTACTGCTCAGGTCTGACAGCAAGCTAATATTAATGCTTTAATCTGCAGTGTCTTTTTCTATCGCGTAGATGGCTTCATCAATATTTTCAGCCATTTGCGTGAGGATGTCGCGTGCATCATATAAGCCGCGGTTATAAAAGTAGGGCCCTATCTGCTTGGTGAAAAAATCCAGCAGGAATTCGGCATCGAATTGACCGATCTCCTGCTTCAATTCATCCTCAAAATAAGTTTTGATTTTCTCGATAATTCTTGATTTTTCTTCCTCAGTAAACTTGATATCAGACATATTGAACCAGTTTTCAAATGGATAGTGTGGTTATATCCCGGGGCTTGTTGCACAGGACTTTTGCGCCTGCAGTACATAATTCCTCCTCTGAACCATATCCCCAGAGCACACCCACGGGATAGATATGATTATCCCGGGCGCCATTAATGTCATGGTAACGGTCGCCAATCATTATTGTAAGCTCTTTATCCAGAGCGGAGACATCAAGTACATGTGCAATCAAGTCACTTTTTAGATCAAATCGGCCATCCAGTTCGGCGCCATAGATAGCTTGAAAAAATTCAGCCAGGCCAAAATGCTGTATTATTTTTTCAGCATAAACTTGCGGTTTTGAGGTTGCGATATATAGTTTTCTGCCCTGTTCTGTCAGCGATGAAAGCATTTCTGGAATACCTTCATATACACTGTTTTCATACAGGCCCTTGGTCCGGAAGCGTTCGCGATAAATACTGACTGCCACCTCAATATCATTTTTATTGCTATGGGCCGGTAACAAGGCTTTGAAAACCTCTCTTAAAGAGGCGCCAATAAAGTTTTCGAGTGGCGTATCTGGAGAGGATGAAAGCTTGAGCTCCGACAGTGTGTGTTCAAGACAGGCAACTATTCCTGGCCTGGAGTCAGTCAGCGTACCGTCCAGGTCGAACAGAATATTCACTGGCTTACTTTCCTGTGACAACACGCCATTCCCGTATACGCCATTTAGTTACCAGCCCATTTTGCACATACGTGTCTTGCCTGACAAACTCCTCAATATGCTCTTTATTCTCCGTTTTGAATACCAGAACTGCACCATCAACTGGATCAGCAAAGGCTCCGGCAAGCTGGATTTCACCTTGTTCCAGATACTCATTTACCAGAGCAAGATGCGCCTCTCTGTATGGAGTGCGCTTATCAACAACATTTTCAATGTAATCATAGAAAAGCAGGAAATACATATACCCTCCTTAATAAAATTTTAAGAGTATTCAGTTTGATTTCATGACTTTGTCATCGGTCTTTATTGAGCCTGATTTAATGACCTTAGTGTTGATGCCACGCAGATTAAGTTTTTTGCCGTAGTCCGAATTTACAAATTTCATTGCTTCCAGTCCAAAACGGCTAACAAATTTTTTGCAGCCTGTATGGGGTACTGGTGTAACTTCAATGATTGCGTTTCCAATCGACAATCGTGTGCCGGCAGGCAGATTTTCATTGCTCAAGTCCATGTCAATAAAAAGCTGATCGCCCGCCAGCGACCAGCGGCTCCTGTTTTGCGCTACCAGCTGGGCGACCCGGGAGTTCATGATAGTAAGCTGCATCTGTGGATCGGCGGAGCCGTCCGGCATGGACTTGCTACCACGGCTCTTCCAGTTGTCACCGAGCAAGCCTTTATCGATATCCAGGCGAGCATTGTCAAGCACATGTCGCTTTGCAGTTTCTGGACGGGCAACAATTAACTCCAGAAGTCCGTTGTTTTCGGGAGAATCCAGTATGTGCTCCAGCCCGGCTTCAAGTTCTTCCCTGTCTGCTTGATCCATCGTATTACCCTGTGCGATTGAGTTCCTGTGTCATTATTCCCTTGATTTAAACTTCCTGGAACTTTTCATGACACTTTTGTAAAAACGTCCCATGGCTTTGTCATTCTGTCGTCTTTGAGCAAGGCTTGCACTATTTCGAGCCTGCTCAGCAAGCAGCTTATGGTAATTATCAAAACGTTCCTGCTCAAGCTTGCCGGATTCAAGTGCCTCAATAACTGCACACCCGGGTTCACTCTGATGCTGACAATCCCTGAATCGGCATTTGCTGGCCAGTGCTTCGATGTCAGAAAAAGTGGCCTTGATGCCCACTTCATTATCGATCATCTGTAACTCGCGCATACCAGGACTATCCAGCAGCAGCCCGCCATCTGCTAAAACATGCAGACTTCTGGAGGTGGTGGTGTGTCGTCCCTTGCTGTCCTGTTCACGAATGGCCGCCGTCGACTGTTCCTGGTTCCCACTTAGGCTATTGGTGATGGTTGACTTGCCAACGCCTGATGAGCCAAGTAAAGCTACTGTCTGTCCGGGTGTAATCCATTTCTTCAGAGCTTCCAGGCTTGTTGCATCAGTGGCATTTACCTGCTCTACATGCAGTTGGGGCTGGGCATCCGCAAGTGCTGTAAGGAAAGGAGCGACATCCTCACACAGATCAACTTTTGTCAAAACCACGATGCAATGAATGCCAGACTCGGCAGCAATTGATAAATATCGGTCAATTCTGTTGATATTAAATTCATCATTGCACGAGGTAATAATAAATACAGTATCAATATTGGCAGCGATAAGCTGAATTGCGGATTCCTTACCGGGACTTCTGCGTTTGATGAGAGTTTTTCGTTCAAGGACTTTCAGGGCTTGATATTCAGTATCAAGCATTATCCAGTCGCCAACAGTCGGGTGAGCTTCCGGCGGCTCATTGCGCCAGTGATAGGCGGATATGTGTAACAGCTTTTGCCGGTTATCCCTGTCCAGGCCAAGGCACTCAAAAAGATCACGCTGCACGGCAATCACCCGGAATGGAAGTTGTGACCCAATTGCATCCAGGTCTAACTGGGACTGAAAGTAATTACTCCAGCCCAGGTCAAAAAGGTTATGAATTTGCATTGTTGTAATCCCAAAAAATCTGTAACTGTTATTCGGGCAGTATCAGAAGTAGTTAGGTTTTTCTGATTAACCGAAAAGACTGGGATTCACTTGAATCCCGGCTGCGGGCCGGGGAGTTTGAAACTGGATCGAAGAGGCAGGGGAGTGAGTTTGCAAGCAAAGCTGTATCAGCGAATTACTCTTTCACCCCTTGCTGCTCCATGGTACTGACCCGATGCCGGCCTGAGAAATATTTAAGTACAATCATATGCATGCCTCCTGCTGAAATTCGTTGAACTTTCAGCCAGTATAGCACCAGGAATTCGGGATAGGTAAAGCTCCCGACATAAATATGCACAGGCAAAGTGCCTGAATCCGGTAAATTAAAACCAATCTGCCTTATATTTTCTGATAAAGGTTTGATATCGCATGAATCTGTGCCATATTTCAAAACACAAAAATAATCACAAACTTCAACGAGGGACGCTTCATGTCGACAGATAATGCAAAACTCATATTACGTTTAACCCTGGGGATATTGCTGTTGTTTCATGGCTGGGCCAAAGTGACTGGTGGTATCGGCTTTATCGAAGGTTTGCTGCAAAACAATGGGCTTCCCGGATTTCTGGGTTACCTGGTTTATGTCGGAGAAGTCGTGGCGCCATTATTGCTACTGGCGGGAGCTTATGTTCGGGTAGGCGCTGCCCTGATTATTGGTAATATGGTGGTTGCAATTCTGCTGGTTCACACCGGGGATATTTTTGCCCTGAATGGCACCGGCGGATGGGCAATTGAGTTACAAATGTTTTATCTGATGAATGCTGTCGTAATTCTGATGCTGGGTGCTGGTAAATACAGCTTCATGCCAGCAAGTAAATGGAATTAATCCGCTGAATTTCGGGCCAGTAACCAGGCGGTCAGCAGTTTAATCTGCTGATCGTCCAGGGTTTCAGCAAAGGCTGGCATCTGTCCCATCCGGCCTTCAATTATTGTAGTGCGCACGCTGCCAATTTCATCGCCGTAAAGCCAGACATCATCATTGAGGCGTGGTGCGCCAAGCACGGGATTACCGTCACCGTTTGGGCCGTGACAGGCTATACAGAATCTATCGTAGTAGCGTTTGCCTGGATGAGCAGCATCAATACCATCGGACATCGATAACACAAATTCTGCCACATTCTGTAATTGACCTTCGCCGCCCAGTGCCGACAGCCAGCCAACCATGGCGGCATTACGGCCGTTACGAATGCTCTGTTCGATCTGTGCCGGCATGCCTCCCCATTGCCAGACGCCATCAGAGAGACTGGGAAACAGTCCGGCCTGACCCCGGGCATCAATTCCGTGACAGGCTGAGCAGTGCTCCTCAAAAATCCCGGCGGCAGTATTCATGGCTAATTCATTGTTCCCCAGCGCTTCATATGAGCTGGAGACGATTTGCTGTTCCAGTGGTTCAAATTCGGCATTGTAGGAAGCCTGACGCTCAGCCAGCTGGCCACCCTGTGACCACTGGAAAGCACCTTGGAATGAACCGAGTCCCGGATAAAGCATCAGGTAGACCACACTGAATACCATCATCGCCAGGATAAGCCAGAACCACCACAAGGGTGCCGGGGTATTGCCTTCCTGAAGATTCTCATCCCATACCGGTTCTTCATGTAACTGATCATCACCAGAGCGCAGCAGGTAAATGCTGAGCACCAGCCAGGCAAGACCGAGCAGGCTGGTGACAGTAATGACAATTATCCAGCCGCTCCAGAAATCGTTGGGCATGATTGCCATGCTTATTCGTCCTCCAGCGGAATACGGGCATGATGTTCAGCGGCTTCCTTACCATCCCGGGTAGTCACCCAGATCACCAGAACAGCCATGAAAAACATCACCAGCATGTCGCCAACAAACAAGAATAATGTCATTACATTCCCTCCATCGGGGCATCAGCCTGGGAAGCATCGAAGCTGGTCCCCAGCATTTGCAGATAACGAATCAGGGCGTCCATTTCAGTCAGTCCCTGCAAAGCAGCCTCTGCATTATTGATATCTTCAGGGCTGTAGGGGTGGCCCATGCCCTGCAGAACCTGCATTTTCCGCTGTATGTCGCCAGCCGCCGAGGCTGGACGTTCGCTCAGCCAGGGATAGGCAGGCATGATTGACTCAGGCACCACTGCTCTTGGATCCAGCAAATGGGTTTCGTGCCACTGGTCACTGTATTTGCCGCCTATACGATGTAAATCGGGTCCAGTACGTTTCGAGCCCCACAGGAAAGGTCGGTCATATACAAATTCACCGGAACGTGAATATGGCCCGTAACGTTCTACTTCTGCCACCAGTGGTCGTATCTGCTGGGAATGACAGACATGACAGCCTTCACGAATATAAATATCACGCCCGGTTAATTCGACTGCATCATAGACACGGGTATTCATTGTCGGTGTGCTCAGGGTTTCATCATTAAGACTCGGCAGAATCTGTACCAGACCGCCTATTGAGGATATAAACAGAATGCCGAAAATCAGCAGACCGGTGTTCTGTTCCAGGATCCGGTGTAGTTTGAGTGCATTCATGCGGCGGGGACTCCCGGAGCAATAGTGGTTTCATCCTTGCCAGCCTTTCGGTCGAGGCGGAATTTCTCCGGTACCGGAGGTGGAGTGACCGGGACAGTATTACGTCCCCGCATCGTCATTCCCAGATTCCAGGCCATCAGAATGGTGCCGATGAAAAAGATCAGGCCGGCAATCAGGCGCAGCCCGTAATAGGAGGTCATGGATGCCATGATTTCCCGGAAGCTGAAACTCAGCTGACCGTAATCATCTACGCTGAGCCACATCAGGCCCTGTGACACGCCACCGGCCCACATGGAAAGGATATATAAAATGGTTCCGGACAGTGCCAGCCAGAAATGGATATTTGCCAGTCGGATACTGTGCAGAGGCTGACCGACCAGTTTCGGTACCAGAAAGTAGAAAGTGCCGTAGGTAATCATGGCATTCCACCCCAAGGCACCGGAATGCACATGGCCAATAGTCCAGTCTGTAAAATGACTGACTACATTGACGCTGCGGATAGCCATCATCGGGCCTTCAAAAGTTGCCAGACCGTAAAACGCCAGTGACAGGACGATAAATTTGAGTGCCGGATCAACCCTAAGCTTTTGCCAGGCCTTACTTACTGTCATGATGCCGTTAATCATGGTTGCCCAGGATGGCGCCAGCAGAATCAGGCTCATTACCATACCCAGTGACTGCACCCATTCGGGAATCGAGTTGTAATGCAAGTGATGCGGCCCGGCCCAGATATAAGAGTAGGTAAATGCCCAGAAGGAAATGACCGAGAGCCGGTAACTCCAGATTGGCTGCTCGGAATGCTTGGGCAAAAAGTAATACAGCATGCCAAGAAAACCGCCGGTCAGTAAAAAGCCGACCGCATTATGTCCGTACCACCATTGCACGATAGCATCCTGGGCGCCGGCATAAAGTGAATAGGATTTTCCGAAGGTAACCGGAATGGCCAGATTGTTGACGATATGGAGCATGGCAATGACGATGATCAGGCCGCCATAAAACCAGTTGGAAATATAAATCGGCCGGATACGCCGGGTGGCGATAGTGCCGAAAAACACTACACCGAAGCAAACCCAGATAATCGCGATAGCAATATCAAAAGGCCATTCAAGTTCGGCATATTCCTTGCTGGAGGTCCAGCCGGCCAGCAGGGAAATAGCTCCGAGTATGACCAGTAGCTGCCAGGCATAACAGCAAAACCAGGCCAGTTTGGGCATAAAAAGTGGAACATGGGAAGTACGCTGTACACTGTAGAAAGCTGTTGCCATCAGGGCACTGACACCGAAACCGAAAATGATGCCGTTGGTGTGTACTGGACGTAGTCGGCCAAAGGAAAGCCAGAACTGACCAAAATCAATTGTAGGCCAGATAAATTCTGCAGCCAGATAGACGCCGGCTCCCATGGCAATAATTACCCAGAATACTGAAAACTGTATCAGGCGCTTGACTACTGCGTCATGATAAATTTCCTGGTTACTTTGTGACATTCATGCTCCTGAATTTATACAGCGATAGATGGTCCGATGCCGACTGTCCATAAGCCAACCGATATTCCCAGAATGCTGACAGCACCAACCAGCAGCCAGCCTACCAGTGAAGTCGACATCAGCATGCCACGCTCCGGTGGAATTTCCAGTGCCACCGGCAAGCCTCGATATAAAAGGCTCATGCACCAGATAAGTGTCGGCAAAAGAATCAGCACATTGAAAAAGCCGTTCGGATAAATGTGCGCAATACTGGCCACAGTGATAGGAAAGAACACGACCGTGAGCAAGGAAAAATAAGCGCGGCTGCTTTTTTTAACGCCGTAAGTGCTGCCCATCCACTGCGCAATATAAACAGTTCCGAAAAAACCGATACACAGAGCCCCGAAATAACTCAGGCTGATGATCAGTCGCACCGTATTTTCCATGTAGAGGGGGCTTGCCGAACCCAGCCGCCAGCCAAACATGCCGGTCCCGAGCCATAAAAATAGTGGTGGCAGAATCAGCAGAACAGGTAACATGAAAGCCAGTGCTGGAGAAGAAAAAGCGTTGCCTTTGGCTATCTCGGTAAAGATCAGTCCGGGTCTGAACAAGGGGTAGAAAAAATTTGCTTTTTGCATAGCTCGGTTCAGTGATCAATTTACCAACAAGTGTTAATTCTATCAGGATTATTACGCGCGCAGCTTGATAATAGTCAATATCACCTTATCAAAAATATTAATTTTACTAAACAATGTTTTCTGGCTGAAAACAGTCTTTTTGTTTGCCTGTCTGTTTATGTTCTCGATCTTTGCTTGAATAATGGCTGTTAAACACTTGCCTGGTCGATTCTTTCCCGGGTCAGAATTGGCCAGTAGGTAATGATAAAAACCAGAAAACCCAGGCTCCAAGCCAGGCCGGATATAGTCAGAATAACAGCCGAGGAATGAATTCCCAGTCCGTAAGCCAGACGGCAGATTGCAGCTAGTGTAATCAGGTAATAACTGAATACACTGTAAGGGGGTAACTTCAACTGTCTGCCAGTGTGCCCCAGGGAAACTCTGGTCATAACACCGATAATCATAGTGCCGATAGCTCCCAGGCCGAGAGCATGAATCCACACGGAAGGGGTAATGAACGGAAAAAACAGCCCCATGCCCTTCAGAAAGAGAGCAAGAATCACCCAGAAATAGCCTAGATGCAGGACCCACAAAAGTGGCTCACTAAAGGTTAACCAGCCCTTCCAACCGAGCAGACGGGCTAGCAACAATACAGAGCTAAGCAGTGCCAGGTATGCACTGATCATTGTCGCAGCCAGAAACACATCGGCAATGAGGAGCAGAAACAGGCAGGAAAAGCAGGAGATATCCAGTAACTTGCTGGATTTTATAAGGCTGCGCTCCTGGCCCTTTCTTGCCAGCCAGTTTGCCGTAAATGCGGGGATGATTCTTCCGCCAACCAACACGATCAATATGAGAATAACCTCCAGTGAAAAGAGCCTGCCTCTTGTGGAGAGGATGAGATTGTCAGTATTGATGCCCCAGTGAATAACGATATTTGCGCATAACAACAGGAGCAACAAGCAACTCATCGGCAGATTACGCCAGTTTCTATGCTTGAAAAGGATGTAGCTTACGTACAGCAGAAGAAAAAGCAGGAACAGGATATCCAGTAGGGAAACCAGCTTCACGCCAAAAACACCGGGAAACAAAAAGGCGATTCTTCCTAGCAGCCATATCCCCACAACAACACCCAGATATTTACCGCTTAATGGCTGGGAACCTGTCCAGGTACAGATGGCTGTCAGCATAAAGCCGGCAACGGCAGCCAATACAAAGCCAAAAATTAATTCGTGAGAATGCCAGATAAAAAGCGGAACCGGATCAACAGAAATTAGACCGGAAAAAAAAATACCCAGCCAAAGCGGCACTATAAGCACCGCATAAGCGGCGGTAAGGAGAAAAAAGATTCTAAAAGGAAAAGCTAACAAATTCCTACCTGGTATATTTTTCGCAAATTCAGATAGAGCAATCTACAGGTCTCGTCGTTTTCCTTGCAGAAAGCTCTCTCTTCAGTCAGCAGCGTGCCTTTGCAGAATTTTGCTGAACTGATGACGCTGGACTCGTTCAGATCATAGTTTTCATTGACAAAGCTTATTATAATTCAAATAATGTATTTTAAATACATTATTATATGTGCCGTGTTTCCAGTGAAGCTTTCTATGAAGATTCAGCTCGAAAAATCCATCATATTTAGCGTTATTTGTCTGGTCTGGATTGGCTTGGTGCTGGGTGTTTCCTTTCTTGCCACGCCGGTAAAGTTCATGGCACCCAGTCTGTCCTTGTCGGTGGCTCTCGATATAGGGAGGCAAACATTTAAGGTATTTAATGTCCTGGAATTAATGTTGGTTTTTTGTGTACTGACACTGGGCTTTTTACTGGGCAGAAAACGGATACATGTTTACATCGCGCTGCTTGCGCTTATCATCTTTCTCCAGACAGTTTGGCTCTTGCCTGTGCTTGACGACCGTGTCGAAGTGATAATGGGAGGAGGAGCGGTCGATGAATCATCCCTGCACAGTATCTATATCGTGTTGGAATTTATGAAGCTTGTTTTATTATTCTGCATGGCTTTTAGCGGCATGAAAGTTTCTACTGTGGCGAAATAGGGAAGCTGCATGTTTTTCTCAGACTTTTCTGAGAGCTCTTGCCAGAGACCAGGCATGAATTTCTTCGGCGCCATATTTCCTTAGAATTTTGCACAGCGACTGGATGCTGGCCGTGGTCGTTATAACATCATCAACAATTGCAACACAGGCTGGCAGGCTGATGGAATTATTCCGGCAGGTAAATGCTCTATGCAGGTTACTGCGGCGCTGTTGTATATTCAGTCCTTCCTGCGGACTGGTATACCTGTTGCGGGTAAAATTCTGGTAGTCGATGGGAATATCCAGATTGCGGCCCAGTATTCTGGCAATTTCCAGCGCCTGGTTATAGCCACGCTCACGCACACGCTTTGCATGTAAGGGCATGGGGATCAGCAGGTCCGGCAACGGGCGATGCTGGTAGACAACTTCAAGTTTTTGCAGCAGCAGCTCTGAGAGCACCCTGCCATAAGCAAGTTTATCGGCGTATTTGAAAGCGCTGATCAGGGAATTGACGGGCTCGGCATAATTAAATGCTGAAATGATCCGTGTATAGGGCGGCGTTTTGTTGATACAGCGTCCGCAAATATCTCCTTTGTAAGATCCTGTTCTCAAGGGTAGGCCGCAACAGAGACAGGGGGAAGCAGGCCTGGGAAGATTCGCCTCACAGTCCAGACACAAATCAAGCTGGCGATAGGAAGCCTTGTCGCATATGACACAGGTTCCCGGAAACAAACAAAACTGGATATTATTTAACCACCTGTTAACTTTTGCCATCAAATCAGTTGACCTGTAGAATTCTTGCTTTAATTCAGGGTAGTTGAAGCTATCCGGCTATCCACTTTTCGGCAGGAACAAATTTTATGAGTACACTTCGCCACGACTGGAGCACTGACGAAATTCAGGGCCTGTTTGATTTACCTTTTAACGATCTTTTGTTTCGTGCACAGTCAGTGCATCGTCAGTACTTTGATCCCAATGAAGTGCAGGTCAGCACACTCCTGTCGATTAAAACCGGAGCCTGTCCGGAAGACTGCAAATACTGCTCTCAGAGTGGCCACTACAACACCGAGCTGGAAAAAGAAAAGCTGATGGAAGTTGAGCGGGTACTTGATGAAGCCAGAAAGGCCAAACAAAACGGTGCCTCGCGTTTTTGCATGGGCGCGGCCTGGAAGCATCCCTCGAAAAAAGATTTTCCGCATGTGCTGGCCATGGTTGAAGGGGTTAAGGAACTGGGTCTGGAGACCTGCATGACTCTGGGCATGTTGAGTACGGAGCAGACAGAGGCTCTCGCCGATGCCGGACTGGATTACTACAACCATAATATAGACACCTCACGGGAATATTACGAAAAAATTATCAGCACTCGAAGCTTTGATGATCGACTGGATACACTGGCACGAGTTCGCGATGCAGGCATCAAGGTCTGTTGTGGTGGTATCGTAGGCATGGGTGAAAATGCCAGAGACCGAATCAATTTTCTGCGTGAACTGGCTAACCTGCCGCAACATCCTGAATCCGTTCCCATCAACAATCTGGTGAAAATTAAAGGTACACCTTTACAGGACGTGGAAGACATAGAAGCTTTTGATTTTGTCCGCATGATTGCGGTAGCACGAATATTGATGCCGAAATCACATGTGCGTTTATCGGCTGGTCGCGAAGGCATGAACGAACAGCTACAGTCTCTGTGTTTCTTTGCCGGAGCAAATTCAATTTTCTACGGTGAGAAGCTGCTCACCACATCCAATCCGCTGGAAAACGAAGACATGGCGTTGTTTGCCAAACTGGGTATCAGGCCGGAAGAAAAACAGCTCGATGTCATGCCACCCGAATCCTTGCCGGAAAAAAGCCAGACATACTATGATGCAATGCCCCAGTGAAAACTTTTTCACAACAGTTAAAAGTGGCACTGACTGAGCGGCAGTCGCAGGATCTTTACCGCAACAGACGTTCCCTGGAATCGCCCCAGACCACCACTATTATAATGGACGGTAAAAAGCTGCTGAATTTTTGCAGCAATGATTACCTGGGACTTGCCAGTCATCCAGAAGTCATCAGGGCCTGCAGGAATGGACTGGATAAATATGGTGTTGGCAGTGGAGCCTCCCATCTGGTTGTCGGGCACAGTCATGCCCACCATGCCCTTGAAGAAGAACTGGCCGCTTTTACCGGCCGCAGTCGGGCATTGCTGTTTTCTTCCGGCTATCTGGCCAATGTCGGTACCCTGACGGCTTTGCTTGATAAAAAAGACCGGGTCTTTGAAGACAAGCTTAATCATGCTTCCCTGTTGGATGGAGGCCTGTTTTCCGGTGCCCGCTTTCAGCGCTATTCCCATCTTGATACTGAAAGACTTGACAGGATGCTTGGCAAGAACCCGGGAACGAATGATGCCTTTATTGTCAGTGACGGTATATTCAGCATGGATGGAGACTGTGCAGCCTTGCCGGAATTGATTGCTCTTGGAAAAAAGCATCACGCACAGCTAATGCTTGATGATGCACACGGCTTTGGGGTATTGGGTAAGCAGGGAGGAGGAAGTGTTGAACATTTCAGGGAGCAGGGCGCAGTTATTGATGAACAGAATCTCCCCATATTGATAGGTACTCTGGGCAAGGCTTTTGGGACACAGGGAGCATTTGTAAGCGGCAGTGAAGAATTGATCGAATATCTGATCCAGTTTTGCCGACCCTATATCTACACGACTGCACTGTCACCAGCACTGGCTGAAGCGACCCGTTGCAGCCTGAAACTTTTGCAGCAGGAACAATGGCGAAGGGAAAAGCTGCAATCACTGATTAAAAAATTTCGTAGGTGTTGTGAAGAGCTGGGTTTTACGCTGACAGATTCCTTCACCCCGATTCAGGGGCTGATACTGGGTGATGCACGTACGACTATACAGGCCAGTCAGACGCTTGAAGCCGAGGGTGTTTATGTCAGCGCCATTCGTCCACCAACAGTACCGGCAGGCACAGCCAGACTTCGTTTTACTTTCAGTGCAGAGCACAGTGATGAACAGTTACAGTTTCTGCTGGCTGCTCTGGAAAAGATCCAGACTCTGATTCAGATGGAAACAAAACATGCTACAGGCTGAATACCGGATAGCAAAAAATGAAGTGGCTCGCTCGTTTAACCAGGCGGTAAAAAGCTACGATGCACATGCATCATTGCAGCGTGAAGTGGCCGATAAACTACTGGGGAAAATTCAGGCAGATGACCGGGTAAAACGCTTGCTGGATCTGGGAAGTGGTACCGGTTATTGCACAGCGAGTCTACAAAAGCTGTTCCCTGCTGCAGAAATTGTCAGCCTGGATATCGCCGAGGGCATGCTGGGTTTTGCCTCCCGTCAACATCAGCAGGAAAATCTTAATGAATATTTTGTCTGCGCCGACGCTGAAAACCTGCCTTTCAGGGATAACAGTTTTGACCTGATTTTTTCATCACTGGCTATTCAATGGTGTCAGAATTATCCTGCGCTGTTTAATGACCTGCACCGGGTAATGCAGAATGATGGCAAAATATTCATGACTACCTTCGGGCCGGGAACACTGGTTGAGCTTGAACAGGCCTGGCAAAAAATTGATGATGCCGTGCATGTTAATCATTTTCATGATGATGTGGCTTTACGGAATGTGCTTGAGCACGCAGGTTTTCAAAATCCTGTTCTGCAGGGTGAAAAAAAACTGCGTTACTATCCAAACCTGGCAGCGCTGACTCGCGAGCTTAAATCCATTGGTGCACGCAACTTGAATGCCGGGCGGGGTCGGGGGCTGAATGGTCGTAACAAGATTGTCAGACTAAAACAGGCCTTTGAGGGGAACTCTGAAACCGGGCGTGGCATTCCGGTGACTTATCAGCTGCAGTACCTGAGTGCCGGAGTAGTGTAGGGTGCATACGGGGACTTACTTTGTAACTGGTACCGACACTGGTGTTGGGAAAACCCATGTTGCTTGCACCCTGTTAAAATCAGCGCAGCAGGCAGGATACTCCACGGCCGCTTTTAAACCCCTGGCAGCTGGAGGAGAAGTCACTCCTTCGGGCATGCAAAATGAGGATGCACTGCGTTTGCAGCAGGCCTGTACCCTGTCATTGTCATATGAAGAAATTAATCCACTGTGCCTGCAACAGGCTATTGCCCCGCACCTTGCTGCACAACTGGAAGGTATTACCCTGAGCGTGAAAGAACTCGGGCGCTTGTGCCTGGAGGCCACAGCCAGGGATGTTGATTTCATGCTGATTGAAGGAGCCGGTGGCTGGAAGGTCCCGTTAAATGAGTCTGAAACTATGGCTGATCTGGTCAGAGTGCTGAATATTCCGGTGATCCTGGTAGTCGGCATGCGTCTGGGCTGTATCAATCATGCCCTGCTCAGCGCTGCAGCAATCAAGGAAGACGGGCTCAAACTCTATGGTTGGATTGCCAATCAACTTGATCCGGCCATGCCGGCTTACCGGGAAAATATAACCACGCTCGAACACATGATTGATGCACCGATGCTGGCTGAAATCGGCTGGGAGCATGGTCCGCAGTCAGCCTGATGGAATATGACCGACCCCGGCAAGTTCGTGGTTCATACCGCTCCTACCCTGTTTGGCACAATTTGTTATAATCCCGCCCGCATTTTGCTCCGGATTTACGCTCCGACTCGCAAAGGTAAAAACGATGAACAAGCCCAACATTATCGTCTGCGCACTGTATCATTTTGTCAGGCTCGACGAATTCGAAAAACTGCAGCAACCGCTGCTGGACCTGATGCTGGCGCAAAAGGTCAAAGGTACCCTGCTTCTGGCTCATGAAGGTATTAATGGCACCATTGCCGGCTCCCGAGAGGGAATTGATGCCGTCATTGCCTGGTTAAAAGCTGATCCGCGACTGCAAGACCTCGACTACAAGGAATCTTTTGATGATGATTACCCCTTTTATCGCAGCAAGGTAAAGCTGAAAAAGGAAATCGTTACTATGGGGGTTGAGGATATTGATCCCAGGCGCAAAGTTGGAACCCATGTTGATCCGGAGTACTGGAATGAACTTATTTCAGACCCGGAAGTGCTGCTGATTGATACCCGAAATGATTATGAAGTGGCAATCGGCACCTTTAAAAATGCTGTGAACCCGAATACCAAAGCCTTCCGTGACTTCCCGGATTATGTCAGGGCCAATCTGAATCCGGACAAACATAAGAAAATAGCCATGTTTTGTACTGGCGGCATTCGTTGCGAGAAGTCCACTGCCTATCTAAAGGAAAAGGGATTTGATGAGGTTTATCACCTGAAGGGAGGCATCCTTAAATATCTGGAAGAGATTCCGCAGGATGAATCACTGTGGGAAGGTGAATGTTTTGTGTTTGATAACCGGGTGTCAGTGGATCACGGCTTGCAAAAAGGTACCTATGATCAGTGCCATGCCTGTCGTCTGCCCATTACCGAAGCGGACAAACAGCATGAACACTATGAGAAAGGCGTCTCCTGCCCGCAATGTTACGAGCATTTAAGCCCCGCGCAAAAGCAGGCCTTCAAGGAACGTCAGCGACAGATAGACCTGGCACTGAGTCGTGGTGAAGTTCATCTGGGATCGGAGGTCAGTGAAACCATTGCCCAGCGCAAGCAAAGCAAACTGGCTTTCAAGGAAAAACAAAAAAGGGCCAATACCGGTCAAATTTAATTCGCAATTCAATGTTAAAATCGCCTCCGTTTTGTTGGCAGAACGATAAAGGAAAATAAATGAATAAAAAACTACTATCCCTGCTTGTCTCATTAGTCGTGGTTGTTGGAGGCCTTTACTGGGTCTTTGGCTTGCCCGCTGTCGGTAACCCGGAAATTCCGACTTCTCCGGAAGCTATCGCACGTGGCGAGTATCTCTACAATGCTGCTGGTTGTAATGCCTGTCACCAAACAGGAGATGCAGAGGGACCAAGTGGGGGTTATGAAATCGAATCGCCCTTTGGCGGACATTTTGTCACACCAAACATTACCCCGGATGAAGAAACCGGAATTGGTGGCTGGACCGGGCGTGATTTTATTCTGGCCATTAAACATGGTCGTTCCCCAGACGGCGGGTTCTACTGGCCGGCTTTTCCATATCGTTCATACATGGGTATGAGCGATGAAGAGGTGCTGGATATTGCTGCCTACATGGTGACCCTGTCACCGATTGCCAGTGAAAGTTACCAGCATGAACTGCCAGCCTGGCAATTCAGCTGGATGATGAGTGGCTGGAATATCATGGCTGATTTCATGGAAGGGGAACCACCGGCGGTGGCGGATGACCCACAGCTGCAACGAGGTGCACATCTGGCCCGTCATTTCAGCCACTGTGGCGAATGCCATACCCCGAGAAATGCCCTGGGTATTTCTGACCTGAGCAATGAGTTTGCCGGTCAGGAAGGTGTTGCGTCAGCACCACTGACCCCCGAAGGCCTGGCCGATTATTCCTATGATGATTTTGTATACTTTCTGGAAGATGGATTCACCATGAACTTCGAACAGGTTGGTGGTGAAATGCTGGATGTTATCGAACATACCAGTCAGCTGTCGCAGGAAGACCGTGAAGCCCTGGCGGCTTTTCTGATGCGTGACAGGTAAGAGTTAAAGCTTATATAGAAATACAGAGCATAAAAAAAGGCAGCCTGGGCTGCCTTTTTTAATTCCGGTAATACTGATTCTAGTCAGTATTATTCAGCACGATATGCATCGTGGCAGGCGCCACACATTGGGCCAACCTGCTGAATAGCTGAGCGCACACCACCGGCACCCTCACTGTTGAGAGTTTCAATAGCGGCATTAGCACCATCAACCAGGTCCATTGCAGCCTGTTCAAAACCACCCATATCGCCCCAGATGCGATCAAGCGCACGGGTCTCAACGTTAAAACCACTTGTATCCGCTCCGAAAGTCGGAACAATCATACTGGCCAGCACTTCGATGTTTTCCAGTGCTCCGATTGCAACTTCAGCATTGTAATCACCGCCACGAGCCATACCCTGCAGAGGGGCCATGTTGAATGCCAGCAATTTAAATACAGCCTGTCTGGTTTCAGTATCTACCACAGCCTGCTCTTCGGCAGAGCGGTTCTGGGCAAAGCTATTGATGGAAAGAATTGAGCCAAAAACGGCTACTGCGATCAAGATTGCACGTTTCATAATGTTTTCCCCATTCTATAAACGTTAATAGTCTCTTAAATAATGTTCTTTATCAGACAGGCCTGGGACAGCCTGAATTTTTATACCACTGTATGTCGTGGGGCCGCTAGTGTAACAGCAGACTGTTGTGAAAGTCACTAGCTACGGGACTCTCTTGGTTTCCCTCCATGGCCAATTAGGTGTTTCATTATCATCGATATTGGCACTCAAGTATCGTTCAAATATGCAAATTAAATGAATTTTAGGAAAAGTGCGCATGGCTGAGTTTGTGGCTCTTGGGTATACAGTGATTGACCTCAACCGCCCTCTCCGCTAGGGTTCGCTATCCTGACAAGCGAAATAACGAGATCGCTGATGAGCACTAAAAAAGCCAAATTCAACTTTGAAGATGCGATTGAGCAGCTTGAAGAGCTGGTAGAGGCGCTGGAAGAGGGTGAACTGAGTCTGGAAGAGTCTCTCAAAGCCTTTGAAGACGGTATAAAACTGACCCGAGAGTGCCAGGTGGCACTGGAAAAAGCTGAACAGCGTATTCAGTTGCTTACCAAGGACAGTGATTTACCTGAAGCGGAAGCCTTTGAACCTGATTCCGATGATGATTAGCAGCGGTCTGGGTCCGCCAGCATAAATCAATGAAAATCGAGCAATACCTGAGGGCAAAAAAAAGTCGTATTGAACGTTTACTGGATGAAATTCTTTCATCCGGAGAGCATAAGTCACGGCTTGATCAGGCTATGCATTATGCCGTGATGAATGGCGGCAAGCGCTTACGACCGGTGTTGGCCTATGCCAGTGCCGAAGCGCTGGGGGCTGAAGCAGATTGTGCTGATATTCCAGCATGTGTGGTAGAACTGATTCATGCCTATTCCCTGATTCATGATGATCTGCCGGCCATGGACGATGATGCACTCAGGCGCGGTAATCCGACCTGTCATATCGAATACGATGAAGCCACAGCAATACTTGCCGGTGATGCATTACAAAGCCTGGCCTTTGAGTTGCTCAGCGAGCACAGCTCCCTGCAGGTAGCGGACAGGCTGCGGGTTGAGATGATTGTTACCCTGAGCAGGGCAATCGGACGCAGTGGCATGGCAGGTGGACAGACTATCGATTTTTTTGAGACCGGACAGGTCATGACGGAAACAGATTTAGCTATAATGCATGGCCTCAAAACCGGCGCCCTGATCAAGGCCAGCGTCAGGCTGGGGGCATTGAGTACCGGACATGCCGAACGAGCACAACTGGACGCACTGGATAATTATGCAAGTGCGCTGGGACTGGCTTTCCAGGTACAGGATGACATCCTTGATGTTGAGGGTGATACTGCCATACTTGGCAAACAACAGGGCAAGGATGAGGCGCTGGGTAAGGTTACCTATCCCAGTATTCTGGGGCTAGAAGCTGCCCGTGACAAAGCCCGGCAACTTTGTGAAGAAGCCATTGCTGCCCTGGAAAAATTTGATGCTGCCGCACAGCCTTTACGGGACCTGGCAGCTTATGTAGTACACAGAAGTTACTAGTTCTATAAAGAAGAAGTATGTTTGAAGAAATTCCACAGGAGCGGCCGCAAACACCGCTGCTGGATAGCATTAATGCCCCCGCCGATCTGCGTGAACTTGAAGCAGAACAACTGGAGCAACTGGCAACAGAGTTGCGGGCCTTTCTGTTGTATTCAGTTGGTAAATCCGGCGGCCATTTTGGAGCTGGCCTTGGCGTGGTGGAACTGACCATCGCCCTGCATTATGTTCTGAATACTCCTGATGACAGACTGGTCTGGGATGTCGGACACCAGTCCTACCCGCACAAAATCCTCACAGGTCGCCGTGACCGCATGCATACCATCCGGCAAAAAGACGGGCTGGCAGCTTTCAACAACCGTGAAGAAAGTGAATACGATACCTTCGGTGTTGGTCATTCAAGCACATCCATTTCTGCCGCGCTGGGAATGATGGTAGCCAAACGTAAAAGTGGCAGTGAGCATAAAATTGTTGCTGTCATTGGTGACGGCGCCATGACTGCCGGAATGGCATTTGAGGCCCTGAATCATGCCTGTGAACTGGATGACGATATTCTGGTCATTCTTAATGACAACAACATGTCGATATCCAAAAATGTCGGCGGGCTGTCAAGCTACTTTGCCCGGATGTGGGCCAGCAAACCGTACAATTTTCTGCGTTCCGGGAGCAAGAAAGTGTTATCGAAAGTGCCTCAGGCCTGGAAAGCAGCACATCGTGCCGAGGAATACATGAAAGGCATGGTGTCGCCAGCGACAATTTTTGAAGAACTGGGCTTTAATTATTTTGGCCTGATAGACGGACATGACATTGATGGCCTGGTCGATATTCTTGAAAATATCAGGAATCTCAAAGGGCCGTTGTTATTGCATGTGGTAACCCAGAAAGGCAAAGGGTATCTGCCCGCTGAGGAAGATCCTTATGGTATGCATGCGCTCAACAAGCTGGTGCCTGAGGAAGAAAAGCAGCAGCCGGCAAGTAACATTCCGACCTACTCAAAAATATTTGGTCAGTGGCTTTGTGAGACGGCTGAACAGGATGCCAGGCTTATGGCGATCACACCGGCAATGGGTGAGGGTTCAGGCATGCGTGAGTTTGAGGAAAAATTTCCAGAACGCTTCTTTGATGTTGCTATTGCCGAGCAGCATGCGCTGACCTTTGCAGCAGGTATGGCCTGTGACGGGCTCAAACCGGTTGTCGCCATTTATTCAACATTCCTGCAGCGGGCATATGATCAGTTGATTCATGATATTGCCCTGCAGGATCTTGATGTGCTGTTTGCCATCGACCGTGCAGGTCTGGTTGGTGCAGACGGACCGACACATGCTGGCAGTTTTGATTTGAGTTATCTGCGCTGTATTCCCAATCTGGTAGTCATGGCGCCCAGTGATGAAAATGAAATGCGTCATATGCTTTATACCGGTTTTCAACTTCCCGGTCCTGTGGCTGTGCGTTATCCACGTGGCAGCGCAAGAGGGTTTGAGCTGGATGATGAGCTACACCAGCTGGAGCCAGGTAAAGCGATTATTCGTCGGCACGGAAAACAGGTAGCGATTCTGGTTTTTGGTACTTTACTCAAGAATACGATCAAGTGTGCGGAAGAACTGAATGCAACCCTGGTCGATATGCGTTTTGTCAAGCCGCTGGACGAGGCGCTGATTGCCGAGCTGGCAGCGGAATATGATTTACTGGTAACGGTAGAAGAAAATGTGATCAAGGGCGGTGCAGGCTCTGCAGTCAATGAATTCCTTGAAGCAAGAGGCCTGAGTGTGCCAATACTGAACCTGGGCTTGCCCGACAAGTTTCTCGGACATGGAAAAGTTGCGGAGCTACTGGCAGATTGCGGCCTCGACGAAGCAGGAATCAGTCAGTCTGTAAGCAAAAGACTGCAACAGCTCAAGCAAGCCTAAAGCAGTTTCGAGCCAAACTGAATTTCACCATCCGGAATTTGCGGAACAGGATCCTCGACAGGCGCTGATGTAGCAGCGCTGATATTGGTTTCCCAACTGTCTTCCGAGTATTCAGAAATAGCCAGGAAAGCCAGCCGACCACTGTTATCTTCCGAGTAGGTGCCGACATAAATATCATACTCACCTGATTCGGGTGACGAGAAATAATATCCTCCGTTCAGGTTTTCCAGGCTGGAATTGTCATCATTGCAAAACCAGGAACCGCCGGGAGACTGAATGGAAATCGTCGTATCGTAGTCTGCACTGGTATAGATTCCCAACCCCAGACTACTGGTAGTACTGGGAGAATAATTAAGGCGATAAGTCGGTCCGTCACTAACATAACCGGCACAACCGTTACTTAAGTTATCTGCATCGTTGGGTCCACCAGCTACCACTTCAAAAACATAAGGATCAGGAAGGAACCCCCCGGACAGGCTGATTTCCGGGGAAGCTGCCTGTAAATCTGTTTCCCAGCTGCTTTCAGAAAACTCAGTGATTGCCAGAATCGCATTTCTGTTGGTATTGCTTTCTGAATAGGTTCCCACCCAGATGTCATACTGCCCGGATGCCGGGTCACTGAAGTAATAGCCTGAATTCAGGTTATTCAGATCGCTGTGGTCATCATTACAATACCAGTCACCGTTAGGGTTATTGATCAGCAGGGTAGTATCGTATTCGGCATTGACATAAATACCCAGGCCGAGGCTGCCGGGGCTGAAATTCAAACGGTAAGTAGGTTCGTCAGTGATATAGCCATTACAGGAAGAATCAGCATCATCGGCATCAAAGCTGCCCCCGGCCAGTACAGAAATGACGTTCGGGTCCGGGGTAAAGCCGCCACTAAGTGATCCCGTTCCAAAACGCGGAGTGAGAGAAAAATCCTGGGCCATTGCCATAGAGCAAACAAAGGTACCAGTTGTAATAAGTAATAATCTGCTTTTATGAAAAGTCATCACTGAACCTCTATGGTCTTAACGGGCAAGTCGAAAACCGGAGCTGGAACTGGCCTGAGTGGCCGGCATCCAGTTGCGGAAAGAAATTCGGCCCTGATGTTCACTGCTGTTCCAGCCACCACCGCGCAGTATTCGGCTGCAGCCACTTTCTCCGGTCCAGGCAGAACCATCATCCGGAGCACCGTTATAATTGTTACGAGCACAATCCTGTACCCATTCCCAGGCATTCCCGTGCATGTCAAACAGACCCCAGTCATTGGCAGGATAATTCATGACTTCCGCAGTACCGGCTTCACCACAGTTATTCATTTTTGCCAGGGCACACTGATGGGTATTACCCCAGTGATACTGAGCGGTGCTGCCGGCACGAGCAGCATATTCCCATTCGGCTTCTGTAGGGAGTCGATACCCGGCTCCGGTTTGACCGTTAAGCCAGTCAATATAGGTTTGTACCTGATTCCAGTTGGCGTTGGTTACCGGCCGCAATTCCCTGCGCCCTGTACCCTGGTCATTGAGTTGGGCACAAATACCAGCCTGCACACAGGAATCCCATTGCGCAAAAGTGACCTCATGTTCCATCAATTCAAAGTTATCGATGAATACTGTATGTACCGGTAGTTCATCGCTGTCCCCGGTACCGGAGAGATCGCCCATATCAAAAAAACCGGAGGGGATGGAAATCATCTGGCCAAGATCAGCAATTGCCTGACTCAGTTGTTCCTGTTGCTGTTGTTGGCGCTGCTGGTTTTGTTGTTGCTGTTCCAGCCGCTCCTGTTCCAGTCTTTCCTGCTCGGCCTGTTCCGCTTCAGCCTGGAGTCTTTCCTGTTCGAGGCGCTCGGCTTCAGCCTGTTCCGCAACTTCCAGGGCAGCAGCAGCTTCTGCTGCAGCTTCCGCTGCAAGCTCTTCGGCACGCTGGCGCTCAGCTTCCGCCTGTAAACGCAATTCTTCGTTTTGCTGGTAAACCGTGAATCCGTAATAGCCTCCACCGGCAAGTATTATCAGCAATACTGCGGCAATGGCGTACTTCCCGGCAGAGGATTGCTGTCCGGCAGGCTTGCTTACGGTGCTGGCTGCTGCTTTTTCCGGCTTTGCCTGTGGCGGGGGAGCAGATGCAGCAGCCTGTTCATTACCGTCAAGAAAACTGAGGACATCTTCGACAGACTGGAAGCGGTCTTCCTCATTAAGGCAGAGACATTTATCAATTGCCTTGAGTAAATTTTCTGAATATTTACCTTTGCCCAGTTCGAGCGCGGAAGTCATCGGGTCCGGCCGGTTACGGGTTACTGCACTCATGCGATTTTCTACCTGGGGCGGGTTCTGACTGGCGATAATGCGCCACATGACACCGCCAATGGCATAAATGTCAGTCCAGGGGCCGAGATTGCCGTCACTCTCTACCTGCTCAATAGCAGCATAGCCCGGACTGTATGGCGCCATGGATTTACTGTGTTCGGTAAAATTCTGCTTGGCTGCACCGAAGTCGATTAATACCGGCTGTTCGTCGCTGCGGCGAATAAAAATATTGCCCGGCTTGATATCGCGGTGCAGGACGTGCTGTTTATGTACAACACCGAGGCCTTTAAGCAAGGGAGTAATGATGCGACGCAGTTCATCTTCGGAAAAGCTCTGCTGGTTCTTTTCCCGGCCGCGAATCAGGTCCGATAGGGGCAGGCCATCTTCAAAGCTCATGACCAGGTAGGCTGTGCCGTTTTCTTCGATAAAGTCCTGGCAGTTAACAATGTTTGGATGATTTTCAAACTGTACCAGTTGCTTTGCTTCCGCCAGGAAGCGGTCAAGACCAGTCTGAAAATCGACCTGTTCACGGGTACCAAGGGGGTGCACGGTACCGGATTCGCGTGTCGCCAGTTCCTGAGGCAGATATTCCTTGATTGCCAGCCAGTTTCCGAGGCGCATATGCTGGGCTTTATAGACAATGCCGAATCCGCCATAACCGAGCACGCTTTCGATACGGTATTGATTGATAACTGTGCCTTTCGGCAAGGCTAATCGATGTTCGGTATCCATGATGCTTTCTGCAACCTGCCTCTTGTTTAACTGATTATATTGTCACATTTTTTAATTGTTACTATTTAGATAGTTACAATGGCCATGATAATGCTCGCCAGCATGGACTGCCCGCTGGTGCTGTCAATAAATTCACCCTGACCACTTTGTGCCAGACGTCGTAAATATTCCTCAGCCTGATCACTGCCAACCATTACGGTGGACAGGTAATGTTCCGGGCTTGTGGTGGCGCTGAAATTCTGTGCGGTAGCAAAGGTTGTGTTCAGCAATTCCGGGTAGGCCGGCGCATCTGTCACTACAATTATGTAGCGTCGCTGACTTTGCGGCCGCCAGTTCATTACTACGGCCTGATTGAGAGCAGCCGACAGGGCCTCCGGGTTGTCATCATTTGAGCCGCCACCGAGACCCATATTGGCTTCCAGCTGATTGATGAAACTTTCAATCTGGGCAAAGTTGGTGGTCGGATATATCTGCTGGAAATTAAGCGGTTGATCCCAGAGTCGGTCGCCATACCAGACGATACCAATCCCGACTGACGGTGATAGACGGTCCAGCACTGTGGCCAGGTCGGCAATCTGCTGTTTCATCTGATCAATGTATTCACCCATGCTGCCGGAAACATCCAGACAGATGACAATGTCCAGTTCGGGAATCCTGATGCGAGCCAGTTCAGAAGAAAGTTCACCGGCTTCCTGCTGAGACTGGGACAAATCACTTTGTGTCTGGGACAGTTCTTCCTGGGTTTGTTCCAGTTCCTGCTGTGCCTGTTCCAGCGCTTCGGCTACTTCCGCAACCAGTTCCGGGGAATCACCAGTGTTGGGGAAAAAGGGCAGAGCGGCAATTGTCAGCAACATAAAAGCACCCAGTGCCGAGGCAAACAGATCAAGTGCCGACATGCTGAAAATATTTATTTCGCGAGAGCGAATTTTCACTCCTGTTTCTCCAGCAGATTGACCTGATAGGTCACCAGGCCGACTTTAAGTGAATCTCCGGCATTCAGTTCATACTGCTGGCCGGGACTTAATACTGAGCCATTGATGGCGGTACCGTTGGCACTTTGCAGATCTTCAACATAAATTTTGTGATCCCGAACCATGACGCGCAAATGTTTACGCGATACGGTTTCGATATTGAGTACATAGTCAGCATGTTGTGCCGAGCGACCGATAAGCTGACCGTTTTCTGACCGGATCAGCGCATTACCGTTAATTTTCAGGCGTGACTCGGCGCCCTGTTCATCTTTGCCGAGTAAGACAATGTCGGGAAATTCAGCGGATGCCTTCTGTAGTTGTTCTTCAATTTCCTGGCTCTGCTGCTTCACTTGCTGAATATTTTTTTCTGCTTCGTCCTGGCTTCGGCGACGTTTGCGGACCTGCATGACGACAAAGCCAAACAGGGCAATAACAACTATGCCAAAACCGCTCCACTGATACATGCGATTGCGCGCATCGACTTCTTGCTGGCGTGCTGCCTCTGCAAGCGCTTCTTCTCGTTCTTGTGCTTCCTGCTCGAGCTGTTCCTGTCTTTCCTGCAATTCAAGTTGTTCGGCTTCAGCCTGGGCAATGGCTTCCTGGCTGGCTTCAAGCTCCGCTTCCCGGGCCTGCAGTTCTTCCAGTCTTGCCTGATTTTCTGCCGCCAGTGCTTCCTGTTCGGCCAGTAATTCTTCTGTTGCTTCCTGGAGTCGCAGTCTTTCCTCTTCGAGAATTTCCTGTTCTTCAAACAAATCAATCAGAATTGCTTCCTGTTCCCTGATCTTGTCTTCTGCCAGTGCCAGAAGCTCGGCTTCTGACAGACAAACATCAAAGGCTTCATAGTAATCAACATTATTACTGGTCAGGAAAGTCCTGATACTGTCCAGGTTGGCACTGAATGCAAAATCCTGGTCTGGTCGCAAACGGTTGGAGAGCACCGGACTGGAATGCTGGCTGATACCGATCATTTCACCGCAATTATTTAACAGGGCAGCACCGTATTCCCCATCATCAGCCAGCGCGGTATGACGAATCTGGCTTATGCCCTGATCAGTTTCAACAATACTCTGCAGGACACCCTGACGGTTTTCCTGCGCCAGGCCCAGAGCAATATTTCTGCCGGTTTCGGGGAAATCGTAGGATAGATTTATCGGACTGCCTTCAATACCGTTAACGGTTAACAATGCCAGACCGGCAGTTTCATCAGTGGCAGTAATACTGGCAACCAGAGAGGCACCATTCTGCGGGTTTTCGATAATCCACTGGTCACCCTGGGCGACCAGTGCTTCATTGGTAATGACCATATTATCTGTGACCAGGGTAGCCAGTCCGGTCTGCACTTCATTACCATTATTCAACACTCTCAGGCTGAAGATGTTGCTGGAAAAATTTGGCGAAAGGTCTATTTGCCAGTTGTCTTCGGGAGATTCGGTAATAGCCAGAACCGCATCACCAAAAACATCTTCTTCAAAATAGGCACCTACCCAGATGTTGTATTCGCCGCTTTGCGGGTCATCAAAATAATAACCGGCATTGAGATTTGCCAGGTTGTAATTATCATCATTACAGACCCACTCCCCGTCAGGAGTATTGATTAAAATTGTGGTATCCAGTTCCGAGCTTGTATAAATTCCCAGCCCCCAGCCCGCGGCCTGGTAATCAAGGCGGTAATCAGGAGCATCAGAGATATAACCGTAGCAACTCGAATCTGCGTTGCCGGCATCAAGCTCGCCCCCAATGGCGACTTCAACAAGCTGTGGATCAGGCAGAAAACCGGCACTTAAATCGGTGCTGCCATAGTTAGGATCCATCCTGACATCCTGTGCAACAGCCAGGCTACTTAAAACAGTGCCGCTTATCACAGTTAACAGTACCAGTGGTTTATTTTTCATCGCCAGTGCTCTCATTATCTGCGTTTTCATCATTATGCTCACCGGCGTTATCTGAACCTGTCGGAGTTTCGTTATTGTTTTTGCCACGCAGGGTTTGTACATGAGCCTGGTCATCAAGAATACGAATAATATTCAGGGTGGAGTTGTCCTGGGAAGGGCGCTGGTGCTCAGTGACTTTCTGTAAAATGATTTCGACCAGTTTTTCAGCATCACTCAAGGAATTCCCCTGTTCGGCAGCAAGCAGGCTCTGTAATTCTTCAACTGAGCAGGTTTCCACTCCATCACTGGCCAGGATAAATATATCACCTGCCTCTACACTGAATGTTTCATCAGGCAAATCAACCAGCTTGATGTCCCGGCCCAGGACTGCTTCCAGCAACTGGCTTCTTTCCGGCGAAGTTGCGGCTTCTTCAGCACTGATAAGACCTTGTTCCACCTGTTTGGACAGTTCTTCGGCCATGGAGTGATTTTCATTAAGCCGGCTTAGCTTACCCTGACGATATAACCACAAGGGGCTGTCTCCGACGCTGATCCATTGCACGGCATTGCCGTCAAAGATGAGGGCCAGAAAGGTAGAGCCCATGCCCTCCATTTCCGGGTTCTGTTTGACGTATTCGTAAACGGCCAGGTTTGCTGCACTCAGACCTTCCAGAAAACGCTCTTTGATTTCTTCTTTCTCTGAGGCAACAAAGCTTTCACGGAAAGTACTTACTACCAGCTGACTGGCTTCGGCACCACCGACATGCCCGCCCATGCCATCGGCGAGAATATGCAGTGAAAAACCATTGGGCCAGCTGACGATAGCTGCCCGGTCCTGCTGGGATTTACGGCTGCCAATTATCTGACCCCAGGCTGAATCGGTGGTCAGGTTCGCAAGCTCTTTGGCACCCTCAGCAGCCATCATGCACCTGCTTATTCTTCATCCCAAGTGAAGTTTTCACCGCATAGCGGAACAAATAAAAGTGTGGTTTCACCCAGTGTGATACGGCTACCAGGGCTTAACTGGGCAGGAGCAAGCACCGGGCTGTTATTCAGGTAGGCCAGATTGGTACCGGAACCCTGCTGAATATAAAAGCTCAGGCCGCGCGGATCAAAAGTCAGAATGGCATGATTGGCACGGGAAATCTGCTCATCCCCGAAATCCAGTTTGACGCGTTCGGTTGGGCCACGGCCTATACTGTTCTGGCCGTTACCCAGCTTGAGATAATTGCCTTTTCCGGGACCGTCGATAACAACCAGCCAGCCAACCACCGGATCGGCCATGGCATCAACCGGGCCGGACTGGGGTTCTTCCTGGGTATGGGGCTGCCGGGCTTTGCTGTGGCCTCCGGCTATTACAGTAGCAGGCTCATCGCTTGCAGGAGCAGTTGATGATGCTGCCTGGGTTTCTTTCGAGCTGCCAGAGCTGTCTCCGGCTTTAACGGTAGGTGGCTCATCAGCAAAAAGGCTGCCACCGGGAGACTGCTGATTGACTTCAGTTGGCGCATCGTCGTTATTGCCAGGACTTGATGTATTATCAAACAGGGAAGTCGGTGCTTCACTTCCTGCATTGCCTGACGACTGCTTGGATTTTTCATGCATGACGGACGGGACATCTACCGGTACACCGTCTGGGCCTCGTTTAACTGCCATAATGATCCTCCGGGAAAAATTTCAGTTTATTTTTCTTCATAAAGTCGGTTGATTAAATTATCCATACAATACTGGCCGGTGTTGTTGAGTGCGGATTCTTCCCGTCCCTGCGCCAGGTGCATAAAAAACACCAGAATTGCAGACATAACCAGCGCCAGCAGGGTCGTATTGAACGCCACACCAAGTTTGGTGGTAAGCACGCCCATCCAGACGCGAATTGCATCACTTTGTCCCAGGTCTGGCATATCGGATGCTTCCGACAATGACAGGGCGATACCGATAACTGTTCCGATAAAGCCGATAGTCGGAATCAGCCAGACCAGGTAACGAACCATGTTGTATTTCAGGTCGATCTCATGCTGCATCAACTCCAGACTGGAATTCATCAGGTTGTTGGACTGGTCTATGGACTGGCTGTTCTGGAACTGCAGAATAATACGGTGAATCAGCCGTGGCAGGAAAAAATAACGGGTATGCTTGTTATCAACCACTGAGCTGAAAATCGGAACCAGCTCTTTGGCACGCAGCATTGTCGTATCATCTTCCGGCAACAGGCCGCGTTTGAGCTGGGCAATTTCTTTCTTGCCGCGGTCAAAACGGACCCAGAGTTCACCAAAGCCGATCATGAACAGCAGCCACATGATATTCTGGATGGTCAAGGGATAGGGGAAGACGTCTGTGGAGCGGTCGAAAAGAATATCTGCGAGTACCAGCTCTCCGACAACATCCTCAGACGGTGAGCTTATCAGTGACATGATGGCAATGAAAACCGCACCGATCATGATAGCAACCAGGGCAACAATTACACGGTAGGTTGTTTCCTGTTGTTCAAGATTATTCATAGCTTAATTCCGCTTTCTCAGGCAACGAAAGGCTTTCCCTGGCTGCCGGACAAGTTATGGATCAGTGCTTAATCGAATGCACCAGCTGCCGGACCTGAACTTCTTCTTTGCCGAGCAGCAGGATGTCACTTTCATTAACAAAGCCCTGTTTCATTAATTCCCAGGATTCGCCTTTCCTTATGCGGGTACCAGCTGTGGAATTAGCATCTATCAGGTAGTATTTGCCATCATCAGTACGTGTCAGCTCCAGATGTTTGCGGGAAACACTCTGGCCATTGATCTGGATATCAGCATCTGAAGCTCTACCGACTGAAAAAGTTCTGAATGACATGCATACCACCCTGAGTTTATGCAGACGCTTATTCTATAGAATAATTCGGGATTGCGCCAAATCTGCGACAGTTATATTTTCTGATAAAAAACTGGTGTTGAGGAAAGCCTGTAAAAGGGCTATCGTTAACTTCCTTTGATTGGCCAGAAGAAGCAGCTAATGGCAGTTCTTGATAAGTGTTCTATCACTTGTTTTAGCCATATTGGGAACCGCGAAGAAAATCAGGATCGATTTTGCGTTTTGCAGCATCCGCAAGGTAAGGCCATATTGTGCCTGGTTGCCGATGGTATGGGTGGTCACCGTGGCGGCGCACTGGCAGCACAGACTATTGTCGAGACCGCTGAAGCCCAGTGGCAGGAACACATTTCAGCAGACAGCCTTGATAATGATGCAGTCGAAGCATTCCTCAATCAGCTGATTACTGAAAGCCACCAGGCAGTAAAAATGGCTGGTTTGGCTGAGGAAATTGAGCCCCGTTCCACAGTCGTTGCCCTTTACCTCTTTCATGACAAAGGCAGCATGCATGCCATCTCCATTCATGCCGGAGACAGCCGTGCCGTGCAGTATTCTTCTTCTGGAAAAATAGCCAGAACCATTGATCACTCCATGGCGCAGCTGAAAGTACTGCAAGGCAAAATAAGTGAAGAAGAAATGGCAACTGACCCTGATCAGGGCACTGTAATTTCAAATATTGGTGGTGAAGACGAGCCTGAGTCGGAAATTACTCACTGGAACCTGCAGCAGGGCAATTGTTTTACCATCTGCAGTGATGGCTTCTGGGAAATCTTTACTGATGAAGAAGTACTGGAATTATTTTCTCAGTTGCCGGAAGACAGAGAGATACAGCTGGAAAAAATATTTATCGAAAAAATCAAACAACTTCCCAAGCATGACAACACAACGGTTATAATGCTTGAAATTCCCGATAGCAAACCCGATAACAAAAAGGGTCCTTCCATGAGTGATACTGATAAACCTGATTCATCCACGCCGGATGTAGAAGATCCGGTAACCAATCCCGGCAAGACGGCGCCTGCCCCTGAGTCAGCCCCGCTTGGACAGGATGATGTTGCTGTCGGTACGGGCAACAATAACAAGAAACTGATTATCGGTATTGGCGTGGTAATCATAGTCATTGCCCTGTTATTTGTGACACGTGGCGGCCAGGAGTCGGACGGGGAAAATGCTGGAGAAAATAGCGATGCGGGACAGGTAGCACAGGAGCAGGTGCCGGCTCCTGCACAGGAAGGGACAGAAGGGGCTGGTGAAGGAGAAGCAAATACTGAAGGAGGGGATGCTCCTGCACAGCCGGATGAAGTTGTGGCTGGTAACGATGAGGGTGCAGCCGGCCAGGACAGGGTGCTTGACTCCCTGGAACTGGATACCGACATTTCGGTCAGCAGTGATGAAGAATTGGTCGCAGAAGTAACCGATTTACTGGTGCTTACCGGCAGCCTTGGTCCGGATGATGCGTTGACGATCAGCAGTGAAGCCGAAGCCGGAGGCAACCGGATAATCCGTATGCAGCAAAGACATCAGGGCATCCCGGTGTTCGGCGGTGAGGTAATCGCTGTGGAAAACAATGGCAATGTCTTTAATGTCAGCGGCTCTACAGGTGCTGATATTGAAATAGATGTCGAACCGGCCCTTACTTACGAACAGGCTCTGGAGATAGCCGGGGCGGCGCTGAACCAGGCACTTGGTTCCAGAAATGAAGACGCAGCACAACTGCTGATACTTGAAGTTGAAGATAATTATCATTTGGCCTGGTATAGCGTTCTGCTGATTGATGGCAGGGAAGAAAGGGTGTTTCTGGATGCCAATGATGGATCGGTACTGTTACGACTGCCTACAGTGATAGGAGAGGCCTGATGAAAAAAACTTTACTAAGCCTTCTGCTATTTGCCGGTACTTTCTCAATTGGCGGCAATGTCTACCCACAGGATAGTGAAGTTTTTTTTGATGGATTTGGCGAGAATACCCGGACTTTTTCCAGTGATGAAGAAATTATTCAGTGGCTCAGCACTGACCTGCATGCCGAGTTGAACCTTGGTCCCGCCGACGAGTTAATGCTCAGTGAACAGAGTGCGAGCATTAACAATTTCAGCATTCATACCGTCCAGCAAAACCATCAGGGCTATCCTGTCGTAGGGTTTCAGTCGCGCCTGATTCTGGATGCCCAGGGGAATCAGCTTGCCTTGCTCGGCCAGCATCAGGCTTTTCCGGAAGACACACCCAGTGAGGCCAGTGTAAGTATAGAAGATGCAATTACAGCATCAGGCTTGAGTGATACATCTTTCAGTTCTGATACACCGGTATATATGGTTGTTGATGATGAATTAAGACTGAGCTGGCAGCTGGAAGGTAATTCCGATGGTGCCTCTGGCGCCACACAGGAAAGAATTTTTGTTGATGCACTCAATGGTGAAGTGATCGCCAGCTATCCGATGGTTTATACCGCCTTGATTCGCGAAGTCGGTGATATGGAAGCTGCCTGCAGGGCAGCAGGTATCACATTTCCCCTGGATCCGCAGTCAGCATTTGAAATTGAGCTGATGGTTGAGGAAGAACAGTACCATCGAAGTGAAGGTGAAGCATCCAGCGGGGCGGGCCATGTAGATGAACTTTACGATACTCTTGGGGATGCCTATGAGTTTATGAGCAGTGTGCTGGGCATGGACAGTCTTGATGACAATGGGCTGCGACTAAAAGCCATTGCCGGAGTTCATTATTTTCAGGGTGACCCATGGAATCAGTGTGTCGGTGACTCATTTAATGCCATGTGGAGTTCGCAGTGGAACGAGCTGTACATTCCTGAAGTTGCCATTCCCTTTATTGAAGTCGTTGCACATGAACTGGCCCACGGCATTGTTTCCAATGGCAGTGACCTGGTTTATGAGTTTGAATCTGGAGCCATGGATGAAGCCATATCTGATGCCATCGGTGTGTCCTTCAGGGCCTGGCGTGATGCCGGTGGCCGTATGGGGTCAAGTCCGACCAATATCCCGACCTATCCTGCACTCTGGGAGTTACGCTCTGATACCGGCCCGCTGCGCAGCATGAGCAACCCGAAAAGCGTCAACAGCGGCTTGCCTGGAGGTTACCCGGATCACTACAACCAGTTTTTTGATTTATCCATTGAGGAAGATCAGGGTGGGGTGCATATCAATTCATCCATCATTAATCAGGCTTTTTATATTCTGGTTGAGGGTGGTCAGCACCCGCGCCTGGGTACTGGCCCGAACGTGCAGGGAATTGGGATCGCCAATGCCAGCCAGATTTTCGCACTGGCCGGATCCCAGTTGCTAACTCCTTTTGCTGATTTTCAGGCAGGCCGCAACGCCTTTGCCCTGGCTGCAGAAATTCTGCACGGTAAACATTCCGAGATCTGGATTGCAGTTCATGAAGCCATGGATGCAGTAGGAATTCCGGGAAGCTGGCAACGACAGCCCCCCACACCACCACCGGTAATTCTGCCGACTCCGGTTCCGCAACCTGATCCGGCACCACCGTCGGCCCCTGATCCGGCTCCTGCTCCTGATACTCAGGCTCCGGATCCCGGCCCGGTTTCAACACCGGCACCGGGAAACCCACCACTGCCCAGTGAACCGCTTGTGCTAGAGAATAACAATGCCCTGTATATAGGCCTGGGTATCGGATTCCTGGTCATTGCTTTCCTTGTCCTGAGCCGTTTACGTCCCCAATACAGTGCAAACGCGCCGGAATACCGGCGGGCATCAGCAGAACCGGCGCGACCGACACCTGCAACAGCTCCTGAACCACGGCTCAATCAGCAACAGATTGCAGTCAGCAGGGGAGCCAGTCTTGGCAAACTGGTCGGTTCCGGCACCAGTGCATCCATAGCGCTTGATGACTCATTACTGGCTTCACGTGAAGGACTGGTGATTGGTCGTTCGGCAAAACTGAACCATGTTATTCTGGATGATTCCAGGGTTTCCCGACGGCACGCCCGCTTGCGCAAGGAAGGCCACCTGATTGTGCTTGAAGATCTGAATTCGACTCATGGCACTGCAGTTAATGGCAAGAAGCTGCAGCCGTTTTCACAGGAAGTCATCCGGCAGGGTGACAGTGTGGAAATAGCTGGCATTAGATTTACCTGTGATCTGAGCTAAACCCAAGTTTAAAATCCGGTATCACTCAGGCGATGCCAACAAATATTAAAATAAGGAAAGTATATGAGTGATACAAAGACTGCACGTAAATATCAGCATTTTTCAATTTTCCTGCTGCTGGCACTTGCTGTCCTGGTTTTTTATATTGCCTTCATGCAAAGCACCGGTTCCGGTCTGGACTTTGGTGATGATAGTGGGGCACTTGCCATAAACGGTTCCTGTGAAGATATCCGTTTCCGTGGTCCGGGAATGGGAGATATGTCAGATGAGACTGGCAGCCTGAATGACGCCACTGACTGCAGTACTTTATTTACCGAAGGGTCCATTTTTCTGGGCAGTGATGCCGCAGCCCTGGCATTGACTGCCATTAATTTTGGTGATGATGCGGGAACCTGGCCGGTTGATGGTGAGTGTGATGATCCACGCTTTGAAGGGGCCGGTGTTTCATTCAGTGCCGATAGCGACGAGATCATGCATGATGCAACTGACTGTCGCAATTTGATGTTTCAGGGGCAGATTGCCTTCACCGGTGAACCGGAAGAATATATTCGTGACGGTATCGACTTTGGTAATAATTTCGGTACCTACGCTAATGACAATGAATGCGATGATACCCGCTTCACCGGACCGGGGATGGCCGATGAAAGCACCTTCGAAGTCAGCAATATTCGCCATGATGCTGCAGACTGTTTAGCGCTTTATGATGAAGGCATGGTGGTATTGCAGGAAATGCAGATTATTGACGGTATAAATTTCGGAGATGACCAGGGGTCCTGGGCTAATGATGCTGAATGTGATGATCCACGTTTTACTGGTGGAGGCACAGCGGAAACCCTGCTACAAGAAGATGCGATGCATGATGCAAGTGATTGTCGCAGTCTTTATCTGGCAGGGGGGATAAGCTATATCGGCAACCCGGAAAACAGAATAATCGAAACCGGGGCGCTGGAAGTTACAGATGATCAAATAGAATCTGACAAGTACGTGGACGCCTATTCGTTTACAGGCACCCAGAATCAGCGGGTGGCTTTTGATCTGGTGTCCGATGAGTTTGATACTTATCTGATTGTCACTTCTCCGTCCGGAGAAGTTTTCGAGAATGACGATTTCGAGAGTGATACATCGCGTTCACTGATTTCAATGAGCCTGCCGGAAAGCGGCACCTATGCAATTCAGGTGACCAGCTACTCAAGCGAGTCATTCGGCACCTATACCCTGGAGATTAATGCTGAATAGGGTCATCCCGGCCGGGGTGTGCAGCCGGGGAAGTCAGTTTCAGGCGACTTCCCAGGTATGCCCGCTGCGTAGCAGTGAATTGATATCGCCGTTGCCCCTGGCTTCCTTAACTTTAATACGCTGGTCAAACAGCGCATCGATATAGGCAGCTTTGGGCTGATAATAAAGTACCCCGACAGCTACAGGGAAATCCTTACCACCCATTGCCGCTAGCAGATGAGCCTGTGCCTTGTTGCTTTCATCATGAACCAGCACTTCTTCCAGCGGGCAATCCTCACCGATAGTAACAACTTCGAGCGTAAGGTTTTCCCGGTTCAGGCGGATACCTTTATTGCTTTCCTTGCCAAAAACCAGTGGTTTCCCGTGTTCCACTTCAACCCGGAAGTCTGCTGCAATTTTCTTGTCCTTTACAGATTCAAAAATACCGTCATTGTAGATTGGGCAGTTCTGTAAAATTTCGACAAAGGATGCACCCTTATGTTCATAGGCGCGGGTTATCACGGCGCTGAGATGTTTCATTTCTGTATCAATGGAGCGCGCAATAAAAGGTGCACCTGACCCTAATGCAATCCCGCAGGGGGACAGAGGTTCGTCAACTGATCCTTCCGGTGTTGAGGGTGAGCGTGTGCCGACTTTGGACGTCGGGGAATACTGCCCCTTGGTAAGACCATAGATCTCATTGTTGAACAACAGCATGGTCAAATCGACATTCCGACGCAGGGCATGCATGGTGTGATTGCCGCCAATACTCAGGGCATCGCCGTCTCCAGTAATAACCCATACGTCGAGTTCCGGATTGGCAAGTTTCACACCGGTGGCAATTGAAGGTGCGCGACCATGAATAGTATGGAAGCCGTAGGTGTTCATGTAATACGGGAAGCGCGATGAACAGCCAATGCCTGAGACAAATACCTGGTTCTCTTTTGGCTGGTCCAGTTCCGGCATCAGCTTCTGAATTGTTTTCAAAATGGCATAATCACCGCAACCCGGGCACCAACGAACTTCCTGGTCAGAGCTGTAGTCCTTAATAGTAAGTTTTTCGACTGCCTGGTTCATAATTTGCTCCGCAGTTTTGCTGCTCTATTCAAGCTCAGCCTTGATCGCATGAACAATTTCATTAATTTTAAACGGTTGACCGGAAACTTTGTTACAGCCGTGAGCATCAATCAGATATTCTGATCGTAATACTTTTACCAGTTGCCCGGTATTCATTTCTGGCACCAGTACTTTGTCATATCCTGATAACAGTTCTTTCAGGTTAGCGGGTAATGGCCACAGATGTCTAATATGTATATGGGCAACGTCCAGTCCTTCTTTAAGACAACGTTTCACGCCCTGATGAATCGCGCCATAGGTGGACCCCCATCCGACTACTGCCAGTTTGCTGCTGTTATTGCCCATGGCGACTTCCTGCAGGGGAATATCGTCGGCGATATTGTCGATTTTGGCCTTACGGGTATCAGTCATTTTCTGATGATTGTCCGGATCATACGAGATGTCACCGGTCTCATAACTTTTCTCGATACCTCCCACACGATGCTCCAGGCCTGCTGTACCGGGTTTGGCCCAGATACGCGCCAGTGTTTCGGCATCGCGCAATGAAGGTGAGAAGCCTTCCGGCTGATCATGGAACTTGACCGGGAAAGGCTGGTAATCATTGATATCCGGAATCAGCCAGGGTTCGGAAGCATTGGCGATATAACCGTCTGACAACAGCATCACCGGTGTCATGTATTTGGTGGCCAAGCGCACTGCTTCAATAGCAGTATCAAAACAGTCACCGGGATGACTGGAGGCAATAACCGGTACCGGAGTGTCGCCGTGACGGCCATATACGGCCTGCAGGAGGTCGGACTGTTCAGTCTTGGTGGGTAAGCCGGTTGAAGGCCCGCCGCGCTGAGTATTGACAACAACCAGTGGTAACTCGGCAGAAACCGCCAGCGAAATGGCCTCCATTTTCAGGGCGATACCCGGACCGGCACTTGAGGTCACCCCCAGAGAACCGGCAAAGGAAGCACCAACAGCGGCACAGACAGCAGCAATTTCATCTTCAGCCTGAAAGGTAAGGACATCAAACTCCTTGCGTGCCGCCAGTGTGTGCAGAAGATTGGAAGCCGGAGTTATCGGATAGGATGCAAACAGAATCGGTAAACCTGCAAGCTGGCCGCCGGCGAGCAGCCCCCAGGCCAGGGCAGTGGTACCATTCATGTTGCGGTAGGTACCCGGTTTCTGTTCAGCTTTCGGTATTTTATAAACTTCAATACCACTGGGCAGCTCTGCTGTTTCAGCAAATGCATACCCGGCATTCAAGGCGGCAATGTTGGCACCGGCAATTTCCGGACGACTGGCAAATTTGCTTTGCAGCATGTCGATAGTGCTCTGCTTTTCCCGGTCGAAAAGCCAGAACATCAGACCGAGCGTCCACATGTTTTTACAGCGTAATGCCATTTTGTGGCCAAGCTCGAACTCTTCTACGGCAGCAATAACCTGTGAAGAAATATCTATCGACAGAAGCTTGTAGCCATCCAGTGAACCATCTTCAAGCGGATTACTGTTGTATTTGGCCTTGGCAAGATTTTTGGCATTAAAGGCGCCGCTATCGACAATAATCAATCCACCCTGTACCAGGTTTTTAAGATTGGTTATCAGTGCAGCGGGATTCATTGCTACCAGCACTTCAACGGCATCACCGGCAGTGGTGACATCTTCGGAGCCAAAATATATCTGAAAAGCGGAAACCCCAAAAGTTGCGCCCGCAGGAGCGCGAATTTCGGCGGGGAAATCCGGAAATGTTGAAAGATCGTTGCCGTGCAATGCTGTGGCCAGGGTGAAGTTGGTTCCGGTCAGCTGCATGCCATCACCGGAGTCACCGGCAAAGCGAACTACGATACTTTGATGTTGTTCAGTCTCTACAGACATATTTGCTTGTCTCAGTCAGTACCATTCAACCAGACTCCATTGAGGAATCAGCCTGTCAGCCTACTTACTCTTTAAGGAAGTCAGACTCAGCTAGTCTGGACCAGTCTGGATAGGAGCGGGAAAAACAGGGGGCGCATTATAACAATCTCGGGGGAAATATTGCTATAGCTCTTGGCATTGTCTGTTTCCGGTGCTATAGCTGTTGGCATTGTCTGTTTCCGGTACAATTAACCAGGGTTCTTTCAGGCAACACAGGCGGATGACACGCAAATGACAAAAAGCTCAGACAAGAAAGCAAGACGTGAAGCAAAGAAACAACAGGCCAAACGCCGCGAGAGAGTGCAGCAACTGTTGTTCAGGGCGGCAATTGTAGTCATTGTGCCAATTGCCCTGTTTGTGTTTTATCAGGGAATTTTTGGCGGCGCACCGGTGTATCCGCCGGAACAGGTATCCGCCAGTGATCATGTACTTGGACCGGATAATGCCGCACTTACCCTTACAGTTTATGGGGACTTTCAGTGTCCTAACTGTGCCACCGAAGCAATGGTTATTTCCCAGGCCTGGCCACGCATCAGTAATCGGGTGCAACTGGTTTTCAGACATTTTCCACTGGATACCTATCCACACTCTTTCGAAGCTGCCCGTTTTGCCGAAGCCGCAGGACGCCAGGGCATGTTCTGGGAATTTTATAATCTGCTATACGGTGACCAGGCTTCCTGGTCGGGACTGCCTGATGCCACTGCGGCCTTTGAAGATTATGCCGAGCAACTTGGCCTGGACCTTGAACAGCTCAGGGCCGATGCCGCTTTGCCGGAAGTGCGCGAAAAAATTCTTGCCGACCAGCGCGGCGGAATCAGGGCAGGGGTACGGGGAACGCCAACCATGTATTTTAATGGTGAAATTATGCCCAATCCGCGAACAGCGATTGAGTTGACCGGAATGATAAACGAATTTTTAGCAGAATAAGCCTGCAAGGTATAAGCGCTGCTTCGCTCATGACGGCTTAATTTTGTAAAAAGAATAATCGACCCTTGTATGCTTCGTTCCCTAGCTACTCAGGTTTCGTTGTTCGGGGATATCACTAAGGTACTCAACAAATTCCACTTCAAAGCCTGCCGGATCTTCAAAATAAACGTTTTTGCGCCAGGGCTCCTGAGCGCCGTCCTTGGAGATACTGAAACCTGCCTTCTCTAGTCTGCTGATCAGTTCGTCCAGGTTGCTGGTGCTAAAAGCAAAATGAGCCAGGCCAATTTGATGGCCTTCCAGCTTGCGGTTTTCTCCTTCTCCGTGATCATTGAAGGTCAGATATTGAAATTCATCACCAAAATGCAGCCATTTTCGGGGTTTGCCGTACCAGTCCCCCTCTCCGGTGGCTCTTACATGCCAGTGCGGAAATGCTGCCTGATAGAACGCAAGGACTGCAGGAATGTCACTTACAACCAGATTAATATGTTCAATTTTTATCATTTTCAGCTCCTCACAAGAATTTAGTCGGCATCTTAATACCTCAAGTTAACTTGAGGTAAAGCTTTTTATAAAATATTATTGGATTTTTTTGGGCGATTATGGCCGATTCAGTCTGGACGGTAGGTAAAGTTGCCAAACGTTGCGGCGTTAAGGTAAGCACTCTGCATTTTTATGAAAGCAAAGGCCTGATACACAGTACGCGTAGTAGTGGAAATCAACGTCTGTATAAGTCAGATGTCTTACGCAGGGTGTCTGTGATCAAAGCGGCGCAAAAGATGGGAATAAGTTTGGCTTCAATCAGTGAAGCTTTTTCCACACTGCCTGACCGAAGAACACCAACACAAAAAGACTGGCAGAAGTTATCGTCAAAGTGGCAGGCTGAATTAAATGAACGTATAGGTTATCTGGAGAAACTGAGGGATTTGTTAACCGGATGTATCGGCTGTGGATGTTTATCGATGAAGAACTGCCCTATTTACAATGCTGATGACAAGTTAAATACCGAGGGCTCAGGAGGGGTCCTGCTGGAAAAACAATTTACAGGAAGAAAATCAGATAGACTTTAGCCTGGCCTGAATCTGACAGAGCTAAATTATTGTCTGAGGTGAGCGCAGCAGGGTTATTATTATTCAGAAGTGGCGAGCACTCGCAGAGTGGTCAGCAATTCATAGGAAGCATAACCATCCGTTGGCATGCCGTTGGCGTCCTGAAAATCTCTTACTGCGGCACGGGTTCTTGAACCCAGAATGCCGTCGGGCTCACCAACGTCATATCCCAGAGCAGCAAGAATTTCCTGTAACTCGATGACTTCATCGCGTCTTAATGCGCGCTCATCAGTTTCCGGCCAGTGCTGAATTGGTCCGCCGCCAACAAAACGGTCAGCCAGATGGCCAACTGAAATGGCGTAGTAGGTAGAGCGATTCCAGATCATGGTAGTTCGGAAATTATTGTAGGTAAGAAAGACCGGTCCAGTGGCGCCGGCAGGAAGCATGACTGAAGCCTGTAAATCAGCATTTCCCAGAGGACTGCCGTCAGCTCTGCGGACACCCAGTCGGTTCCATTCAGTGACGGTTTTTCTGACATTATTGCCAGTTTGCGTGTAGTCAAATCCATCCGGAAGAATAATTTCCCGGCCCCAGCGTTCGGTCGCATTCCAGCCGGATTCCGATAAAAAGTTGGCTGCTGAAGCAAAAATATCCGGTAGTGAGTTCCAGATATCAATGCGCCCGTCTCCGTCTCCATCAACTGCGTAACGGTCAAAGGTTGAGGGCATGAACTGGCATTGCCCCATGGCACCTGCCCAGGATCCTGACATGTCGTCAATACCGATATGCCCCTCGTCCAGAATTTTCAGTGCAGTAAGTAGCTCACGACGGAAAAAACCACTGCGGCGGGGGTCATAAGCCAGAGTCGCCAGAGCATTGATTACTGAAAAGCCACCGGTGTAATCACCAAAATTGCTTTCCAGCGCCCAGAAAGACACCAGGTAATGAGGCTGAACACCATATTCATTGTAGATTCGGGTAAACAGTTCGCTGTGTTCTTCCAGCAGTGAACGGCCACGATCAATACGCCCCTGGCTGAGTCGGTTGTTCATGTAATCGGCGAAGGTCTGGACAAATTCCGGCTGACTGCGGTCAAGTTCGATAACCCGGGGTGTTGGTTCTTCAACGGTAGCCAGTGCCGCATCAACTATTTCGGGACGAATACCACTGGCAATTGCTTCGGCACGAAGTTCTTCCAGCCATTCAGCAAATGCTTGCTGTTCGGGCTCCTGTGCCTGACTGCACAGACTGAAAGTCAGCAATAAAACTGCCGGGAAAAGCCTGGATAATCCATGAAATATGTTGTGCATTTTAGCTCCACTCAAATTTATAACCGACTGCATACAATGAGTGTATCAGTTCAACATCAGGTAACTGTACCGCAATTTTTTTACGCAATTTCTTGATGTGGCTGTCGATTGTACGATCACTGACAACTCGGCCATCGCTATAAATTTTGTCAACCAGCACTGCACGTGAAAAAATTCGGCCGGGCTGGTCGGACAGCACTTTCAACAACTGGAATTCAACAGCCGTCAGATCAAGGTCATTACCGTTGATAGTGGCCTTGTAGGTATCGGTATCAAGTTTCAGGCCTTTTTCTTCAAGTCTTTCCGGGCTTTCGCTGCGGCGCAGTACGGCTTTGACACGGGCCACAACTTCACGGGGGCTGAACGGTTTGCAGATATAGTCATCCGCTCCCAGTTCGAGGCCAAGCAGGCGGTCGATTTCTTCGACCTTGGCAGTGACCATAATGATCGGAAGGCTGGAATTTCGACGAATTTCCTTGCAGATATCCATACCGCCAATGCCTGGCAACATCAGATCCAGCAGCACCAGATCCGGTTTATTCTGCTCAAGCCAGGGCATGACTTCGTCACCATGATTCAACATGGTCGATTTAAAACAGTTACGTTCCAGGTAATCTTTAAGCAGGGTTGCCAGTTTTACTTCATCTTCAACTATCAAGATATGCTGCATAATGCTATTCCAAACTGTAAGCTAGCGGCCAGTGTAAGTCCTGATTCATTACTGAGCAACTAGCGCTGACAACGCGGAAGTCTGATTACCAGGCTCAAGCCGCCTATATCAGAATTTTCGGCCTTGATTGAACCTTCATGGGCTTCGACAATATTTTTGCAAATAGCCAGACCCAGGCCGGAACCACCTTCCTTGCGGTTTCGTGATGCTTCAATTCTGTAAAGGCGGGTAAACAGTTTTTCCAGATCCTCCGAAGCAACTCCGGGTTCGGAATCACACCAGCGAATGATGACTTCATCTGCCGTTTCCTCAATCTGGATTTTTAACCTGCCACCATCATTGGTATAGCGACAGGTGTTCTGCAGCAGATTATCAAACAGTTGCTTGAGGCGTTTAGGGTCGCCGAATACCATGATCTGGTTTTTATCCTTGAAGCTGCTGACATGACGGGAGACTTTAATGTCATGCTGTTTAATCAGGTTCTGGTACATCTCCATGGACTGATCTATCACGGACAGCAGGTCAACCCGTTCCTTTTCATAAACCAGTGCTCCAAGGTCAGACATCGACAGTTCATGCAGGTCATTGACCAGGGTATTCAGATGTACAACTTCCTGATGCCAGGAATTCAGGCTTTCCGGATTCAGCGGACGGATTCCGTCCTGGGCAGCTTCCAGTTCGCCGCGCAGAATAGCCAGGGGAGTTCTCAGCTCATGAGAAATATCGGCAATCCACTGCCGCCGTGCAGTCTGGTTCTGGTCAAGTGTCAGTGCCAGGGTATTGAAGTCCTGGGAGAGCTGGCTGAGTTCATCCGAGCCGCGAATCTTGATGCGGGAATTGTAGTCTCCAGCGGTAAGTGAGCGTGTACCTCTGACCAGATCCTGAATTGGCCTGACCAGATAGCTGGATGCCGGCAGGGCAATCAGGGCTGAAATAGCGACCAGTACGATACCAAAAATAAAAAAGGAACTTGTCTGTGATTGCACAAAAAGCTGGTCAGCCCGTTCCGATAGCTCCTGCCGACTGGCGACCGCGAGATAACCGACTGTCTGGTCATTAACAATAATCGGATTCAGGTCTGCCAGCGGCAGGGCTTCCTGGTCACCGAAAATAATTTCCTGATTGGAATCCAGTAGCAGCAGATGAGGCCGGGCAGGACTGTATTCAGAAGAAAAATACCAGTCATCTTCTGCGACCAGGGGAGGCGGTCGCCGGAATGCGTCCAGCGCGCTCGGGTCGTTGGTCAGAATATTACGGTCTTCCAGCGCTGACTGAACCAGGCGCATATTGGTAACCTGCCCCAATTCCAGAACCTCGCCGGAAGCCTGCGAGCGAGCCACACTGTCGCGGATAATAATGTTCCAGAGACTGACATTACCCCGTAACAGGTCCCAGCCGTCACGATTGGCATACCAGCGCTCAAGGCCGTCAATCAGTGCCGGAATCTGCTGTTCTTCAATTCGGCTGATATAGTCGATAAAGCCATTGTTAAACTGCGCCCGGCCAATACTGTACATAGACGCATATACAATAATATGCGCAGACAGAATCGCCAGCAGCAATTTGTATTTAATCTTTAAACCCATGAATTTTAACTATCCCGTTTTCCTAAGCCGTAACTATACGCATGCCAGCAAAAATTCGGGCTCGGTTTTTATTATATATGCTTGAATTCCTTAATATTTGCACAATAATCCGGCATCCGGGTAAAGGCATCCAGCGCATCCTTGGAATAGTACCAACGCGGCACGCTATGCTAAGCTAGCTCCGACAGGGTAGCAGAATACCATTATCCGGGTCTTTGACGGTATTGAATGTCTCTTGTAGGTCAGTATCAGTTGCAAGGAGCAATAGTTGAAGATTAAAGAATCTAATGCGGCAGTTGATGAGTTCGATGTCGAGCAAATTGAGCTGAAGGGTTTCGCCCGCAGTATTGCTGAAATCGAGTGGCTACTGCTGCTTCTGGTATTGCTTTACTATATTTCCCCGGATGCGCAGGTTGCCAGTCCGGCAGGCCTGTTGATCTGCATGGAGGTCTTCGGCGCCTTTATCCTCGGTTTTCACTATGTAAATTTCAATCTGCCCCATTTCAAGTGGAAGCTGACCATTGAAACCTGGGTCATGATTCTGTTTATCACCCTGGTGGTCTGGAATACAGGCAGCACTGAAAGCCCCTTGTTGAACCTGTATCTGCTGGTCATCATTTCAAGCTCCATCACCTTGGGCAAGGCTGTCACTGTTGCCGAAATTGTCATTATTTCACTGGTGTATTTCTTTCTGGCATCACGCACGGGGCTGGATTATTCACTGGTTGCCTACACAGAGTTCCTGGTGTTTTTCCTGCCCTTCATGCTGGTGGCATACATCACGACCATGCTGGCGGCAGATGTAAATTACGGAAAGGAAATGTTTAAGGTACTTTCCGAGACTGATGAAATGACCGGCTTGCTGAACAAGCGCTCATTCAGTCCCATGCTGAACAAGGCCACTGAAGTTGCTGTGCAATATTCCCAGCCCCTGTCCATCATGATGATTGATGCGGACAACCTGAAAACAGTGAATGACACCCATGGGCATAAGGCCGGTGACAAGCTGATAGAAACCATTGCCGGCGCTATCCGTGATTGCCTGCGAACTTCAGATATAACCTGTCGTTATGGCGGGGATGAATTTGTTGCCTTGTTGCCTCATCTGCCTTCCAAAAAAGCCAGGGAAACAGCAGAGCGTTTGCGCAGTGCTGTGGAAAGCACCTCTTTTGATGTGGATGGCGTGAGGATCAGCACTACGGTCAGTGTTGGGGTTGCCAGTTACCCTGATGAAGTCAAGATCGCTGATGAACTGATGGAAAAAGCCGATGAAGCACTATATAAAAGCAAGGCTTCAGGGCGTAATTGTGTTATTACTTATTCCCAACTCATGGAAGAAGCTAACAAGCCTGTAATTGAACAGCGCCAGCCATTGGAACGCAGAACTTCAGAATAGTATTCCGGGAAACCATGTCAGTTAAAAAAATCGACCAAGTTGCCAGCATTGAAAACCTGGTGAAAGCCTCATCCGGACCGAAATCCTCAGATGCCCGTCGTGCCGATGCTTCCAGAGACCATGTCGATGTCATCAACCAGATCTTCGCCGAATTTGAGCTGGCTTATCACAACCAGTATCGCAAAGCCTATCCAGACGAAGCGGCGGTAAAACTGGGCAAGAAATACTGGCTGGAATGTCTGTCCGATTATCCAGCCACCCTGCTTCTGCAGGCGACACGTGAACTGGTCAAGACGCACAGCTACCTGCCGACCGTGGCTGATCTGGTCAATGTCTGTAAGCGTGGTGTTCATTTATTTGGCTTGCCCGACCCACGTGAGGCCTATCTTGAGGCCTGTCGTGCAGCATCACCCAAAGCTGCGCAAAAATGGAGTCATACAGCGGTCTATCTGGCCGGGAAAAATACCGGCTGGTTTGAACTGGCCAATAAGCCGGAAGGCCAGATCTTTCCCCTGTTTGAATACAATTATTCACAGTTATGCCAGCGCGTACTTGCTGGTGAAGACCTGTATTACCAGCAAGACAAAGCGCTATCGCAGGAAACTACCAGCCCTCTGAGCAATAAAGACAACCTGTCCCGGCTGGAAAAACTCCGCAAGGACCTGTTCTTTTAAGCCAGTTTTTTGTACCTGACCCGGGTTGGCTCCTCATCGCCTTTACGTTTTTTACGATCAGCTTCGTAATCACTGTAATTTCCCTCGTGATACACAACTTCACTGTCACCTTCAAAAGCCAGAATATGCGTGGCTATCCGGTCAAGAAACCAGCGGTCATGGGAGACAATAATCACGGTACCGGGAAAGGCCAGCAAGCCTTCCTCAAGTGCCCGCAGGGTTTCCACATCCAGGTCATTGGTCGGTTCATCCAGCAAAAGCACATTGGCTCCACGCTTCAGTAACTTGGCCAGATGCAGACGGTTGCGCTCCCCGCCGGAAAGCTGCTTGACCAGTTTCTGCTGGTCGCCCCCCTTGAAATTGAAGCGGCTGACATAGGCTCTCGAGGCTATTTCATAGTTACCGATCTGCAGTGTATCGAGGCCGTCAGAGATTTCCTGCCATACTGTATTCTCATCTTTCAGTGCATCTCTGCTCTGGTCGACATAGGCCATATCAACAGTTTCACCGATTCGGATCGTGCCTGAATCAGGTTGTTCCTGACCCATCAGCATTTTCAGAAAAGTGGTTTTACCGGCGCCGTTACCACCGATAATTCCGACGATACTGCCTCGCGGTATTTTCAGACTGAGATTATCGATCAGAGTTTTGTCATCAAAGCCTTTTGAAATACCGTCTACTTCAATCACCAGTTCCCCGAGGCGCGGACCGGGCGGAATATAGAGTTCCAGTGTTTCATTACGGTTCTGATACTCCTTCGACGACAGTTCTTCAAAACGCGCCAGACGTGCCTTGCTTTTTGCCTGTCTGCCTTTAGGGTTGGCACGTACCCATTCCAGCTCAGCCTTGATGGTTTTGGCCATGGAAACCTGCTGTTTTTCTTCCACTTCCAGGCGTTTTTCCTTGGCTTCCAGCCATTCGCTGTAATTACCTTCGTAAGGGATGCCGTGTCCGCGATCCAGTTCCAGTATCCAGCCGGCCGCATGGTCCAGAAAATAGCGATCATGGGTAATGGCAACCACAGTGCCGGGATATTCCTGCAGGAATTTTTCCAGCCAGGCAACCGAGGCGGCATCGAGATGGTTGGTCGGCTCATCCAGCAGGAGCATGTCAGGTTTGGATAGCAACAGCCGGCACAGGGCGACCCGGCGTTTTTCACCTCCGGACAGGGTATCCACTCTGGCATTCCAAGGCGGCAGGCGCAGCGCATCGGCTGCAATTTCCAGGGTGCGTTCGAGATCCCAGCCGTCACAGGCATCAATCTGGGTCTGTAATTCTCCCTGACGTTCAAGCAGGGCATTCATTTCTTCATCACTCATTGGTTCAGCAAACTTGTCGCTGATGCCGTTGAATTCATCAAGCAGATCCTTGATTTCGCGGATCCCGTCTTCAACATTGCCCCTGACGTCCTTGTCGGTATCCAGTTCCGGTTCCTGCGGCAGATATCCAACCTTGAGATCCGGCTGGGGGCGCGCTTCGCCCTGAATATCCTTATCGATACCGGCCATGATGCGCAACAAAGTGGATTTGCCAGCGCCATTCAGGCCCAGTACGCCGATTTTGGCGCCGGGGAAGAAAGACAGGGAGATATCTTTGAGAATTTCACGTTTCGGTGGGACAATCTTTCCCACGCGGTTCATGGTAAATACATACTGTGCCATGGAGTTAACCTGCTACTGATTATGCTGTTTTGCTGATAGTGAACTTTATCGACGAATTACTCTGTAATTGTCTGAAATATATTCTGTGGCTGGTCAAAAGACCCGCAGTCCAGCCACTCTTTACAGACGGCTGTTTGACTGACCACAAAGCAATGCTTTGTACACGCTTGTTGTGCTTATGTACAGGCTGGACTGCTTAGTCTGACCGACCTGGATGCTGCCAATGCCGCCCTGTCGCCAGTTCGTCACGGAGCATCCAGGATCATATAGGTATTGAGCCAGCACCAAATTGAGTATTTTATTCTTCCCGACACGTAAAGTAAGGTAGAATAGCGCTTTTTTTCAGAGCCCCATTTAAACAGACACTTCCAGAGGAGAAAAATGTTAAGTAAAGATATGACGATCGCCGGGTTTGATGATGAGTTGGCTGATGCCATCGCCAGTGAAGAAAGACGTCAGCAGGAACACCTTGAGTTGATCGCCTCTGAGAACTACGCCAGCCCTCGCGTACTGGAAGCACAGGGCTCTGTATTAACCAACAAATATGCCGAAGGCTATCCTGGCAAGCGCTACTATGGTGGCTGCGAATATGTCGATATCGTGGAAAACCTGGCGATTGAACGTGCCAAGAAGTTATTTGGTGCCGGTTACGCTAATGTGCAGCCGCATTCGGGTTCGCAGGCGAATTCAGCTGTTTATCTGGCCTTGCTGAAGCCCGGTGACACCCTGTTGGGAATGAGCCTGGCTGACGGTGGACACCTGACGCATGGAGCTCCAGTCTCTTCCTCCGGGCGAATCTACAATGCAGTGCAATACGGTCTGAATGATAAGACCGGTGAAATTGACTACGAAGAAATGGAAAGGCTCGCCCTGCAACACAAACCTAAATTGATCGTTGCCGGTTTCTCGGCTTATTCCAGAATCGTTGACTGGGAGCGGGTGCGCGGCATCGCCGATAAAATCGGCGCTTATTTCATGGTGGACATGGCTCATATAGCCGGGCTTGTTGCTGCCGGGGTTTATCCGAATCCGGTACCTCATGCTCATGTCACGACTACCACCACCCATAAAACACTGGGTGGCCCCCGCGGTGGGCTGATACTGACACCGGGTGATGATGAAGAACTGAACAAACGCCTGAACTTTGCTGTTTTCCCTGAAAGTCAGGGCGGCCCCTTGATGCATGTAATTGCTGCCAAGGCCGTATGCTTCAAGGAGGCAATGTCCGATGAGTTCAAAAGCTATCAGCAACAGGTGGTAAAAAATGCCCGTGCCATGGTGGCAGTTTTTCAGGAGCGTGGCTTTGATATCGTCTCCGGAGGAACCGATGATCATCTGTTTTTGCTGAGCCTGGTTGGCCGCGAAGTTACCGGGAAGGAAGCTGAAGAAACACTGGGGCGGGCGAATATAACCGTGAATAAAAACGCGGTACCGAATGATCCTCGTTCGCCATTTGTCACCAGCGGTCTGCGACTGGGGTCTCCGGCCTTGACCCGTCGGGGGTTTAAAGAAGAGCATGTGGCAGATATTTCCAACATGGTCTGTGATATCGTTGAAGATATTAATAACGAGGAAGTGATTAATTCGGTGAAACAGAAAGTACTTACCCTGTGTAAGAATCACCCTGTTTATACCTGAACAAATTACAAGGCGTAAAATATGCATTGTCCTTTTTGTCATGCTATTGATACCAAAGTAATTGATTCCAGGCTGGTTGCAGAAGGCAATCAGGTACGCCGTCGGCGTGAATGCCTGACCTGCAATGAGCGCTTTACGACTTTTGAAGGTGCCGAGCTGGTCATGCCCCGAGTCATCAAACACAATGGTGACAGGGAACCTTTTGATGAAGACAAACTGCGCAAGGGGATATTAAAAGCGCTGGAAAAAAGACCGGTGAGTGTTGACAAGGTTGAAGAAGCTATCACACATATCAATCACACTCTCAGGGCTTCCGGGGAACGTGAAGTTTCCAGTGAAATTGTCGGAGAAAAAGTAATGCATGAATTACGTAAACTGGATGAAGTAGCCTATGTGCGTTTTGCCTCGGTGTATAAAAGTTTTAAAGATCTGAACGAGTTTCGTGACGCAATTGACAAAATTGCACAAACATCCAAAGACTAGGATTCCTGCTGTTTTTTCTTTTTTCTCCGGCTAAGATTTCCATCTGCTAATAAAGCCTGCCTGAATAAATATGGTTTCTGAAAACGATAACAAATTAATGCTGCGTTGTACCGAGCTGGCTCTCAAGGGAGAGTATAGCTGCAAACCAAATCCACGCGTCGGCAGTATTATCGTAAAAGACCAGCAGATTATTGCAGAAGGCTGGCATCAATATGCCGGCGAATTGCACGCTGAAGTCGATGCCCTGGAAAAAGCTGGCAGTAACGCCGAGGGAGCCAGTTTATATGTCACTCTGGAACCCTGCTCTCATCATGGCAGAACTTCACCATGTTGTGATGCAATTATAGCAGCCGGTATCAGCAAAGTATTTTATGGAATGATTGATCCCAACCCGAAGGTTGCCGGGAAAGGGATCAGTAAACTCAAACAGGCCGGTATTGAAGTCATCGGCCCATTAATGCCGAGGCAATGTGAAGATTTAAACCCGGGCTTTATCAGGCGAATGACCAGCGGCCGTCCTTATGTCCGCTGTAAGATGGCCATGAGCCTGGATGGCAGAACCGCAATGGCCAGTGGAGAAAGTCAGTGGATTACTGGAGAGGATTCCAGAACAGATGTACATCGCTGGCGGGCAAAAAGCAGTGCCATCATTACCGGAGTGGAGAGCGTTTTAAAAGATGATCCTTCCCTGAACGCCAGGCTGGAACATGATGCACTGATACAGCCACTTCGGGTTATCTGCGACTCACAGTTGCGTACTCCGGACAGCGCAAAAACCATGCAGATTCCCGGACATGTATTGCTGGTTAGCGCTTCCGACAGGAAGTTTGGGATGGACAAGCAGCAAACGGCAGAAGTTGAGCAGGTGAATCTGCCCGGGAAGAATAACAGAACTGATCTTGCTGCATTACTGACGTTGTTGGCGCAGGAAAAGGAATGCAATGAAGTGCTGATTGAAGCCGGACCGACTCTGGCAGGTGCCTTTATCGAACAGGGACTGGTTGATGAACTGTTAATTTATACGGCACCAATATTACTGGGTCATCAGGCGCAGCCCCTGTTCAAACTGCATGGCATGGAAAAAATTGCCGATCAGATCAAGCTTGAATTTATCGATGTCGTTTCCCTGGGTAAAGATTGTAGAATACGAAGTCGAATTGATAATAAATAAATGAATACAAAACATGTTTACCGGATTAATAGAAGCTACAGGGTTGATCAGTTCGCTGCAAGGCAGCGATGAGTCCTGTCGGCTTGTAATCGGTTCTGACACACTGGATTTCAGTGATGTCATGACAGGAGACAGTATAGCCGTAAACGGTGTCTGCCTGACTGCCACTGAAGTCAGTGAAAATGAATTTCAGGCAGATGTATCGGTGGAAACTTTACGGTGCACCAGTCTGGGTAAGCTGCAGGTTGGGGCCAGAGTAAACCTGGAAAAAGCCCTGAAAGTTGATCAGCGGCTTGGCGGACATATAGTCAGCGGGCATGTTGATGGCCTGGCAAAACTGGAAAATAAACAAAAGCACGGTGACAATTTACTGCTGAACTTTTCGGTGCCAATGGGGTTGGCTCACTATATAGCAAAAAAAGGATCGGTTTGCCTGGATGGTGTCAGCCTGACAGTCAATGAAGTGGATGGTGCTGAATTTTCAGTGATGATCATTCCGCATACAGCCAGCGAAACAATCATTGAATCCTATGAGCCAGGCGATGAAATCAATCTGGAAGTTGATTTGCTTGGCCGCTACCTGGAACGCTTATTACAGAAACAGGAAATGGCAGTGCCAAATACTGATGCTGGACAGGGCACAGGTCTGACTCTGGAAAAACTAATTGCTTCCGGGTTTATAAAAGGAAGCTCTGACTAATTATGCAACTAAACACGACAGCAGAACTGATTGAAGATATCCGCCAGGGAAAAATGGTAATCCTGATGGATGATGAGGATCGTGAAAATGAAGGCGATCTGATTATTGCAGCGGATCAGGTCAAGGCGGCAGATATCAACTTCATGGCAACCTATGCCCGGGGGCTGATATGCCTGACGCTCACCCCTGCGCGTTGTCAGCAACTGGAATTGCCATTGATGGTTAAAACCAGTCAGACTCCTTTTGGCTGTAATTTTACAATTTCGATTGAAGCAGCTGAAGGAGTCACAACCGGAATATCCGCAGCCGACAGGGCACGAACCATACAGGCTGCAGTCGCGGCAGATGCTTCACCAAAAGATGTTGTGCAGCCGGGGCATATTTTCCCGGTAATGGCGAAGGACGGAGGTGTACTGCGTCGTGCCGGTCATACGGAAGCCGGGTGTGATCTGGCCAGGCTTGCCGGATGCACACCTGCTGCAGCAATCTGTGAAGTCATGAATGAAGATGGTTCAATGGCACGCCGCCCGGATCTGGAAAAGTTTGCCCGGCAACATGGGCTAAAGATCGGCACCATTGTGGACCTGGTACATTACCGCATTGAAAACGAACAGACAGTTGAACGTATCAAGCACTACCAGCTGCCAACCGAATATGGTGATTTTGAGGTATTCTGTTACCGGGATACGATCAAAGAGGGCAAGCCCACCCACCTGGCCCTGGTAAAAGGTGAGATTAAAAAGGATGAACCGGTTCTGGCCCGGGTGCTGGAGACCAATACAATTCGGGATCTGCTGGGGGTTGCCAATCCACAGCGTCCAAGCTGGTCACTGCATCAGGCCATGAAAAAAATCAGCGAGGAAGGCAAGGGAGTTGTGGTGATTCTTGCCAATGATAATGAAAAATCAAGCCTGGCCGATGAACTTGAACAGTTCCATGAACTGACTGAAGTCAAAAAATTACCATCACATCCACAGGGGATGTACCTCAATGTAGGAACAGGTTCCCAGATTCTGCGAGACCTGGGTGTCGGGAAAATGCGCCTGTTGAGCTACCCGACCAAGTACGCTATTTCAGGCTTTGACCTTGAAGTGGTGGAATATATACCCTGTGAGGAATAAGCTGGGAATCTATCCTGGAATTGTCCGATAACAGAAGCAGAGCTTGAGAATTCTATGAGTGAAATAAAAACCCTGGAAGGTGAATTTAACGGAGCCAGTGCAAATTATGCATTACTGGTCAGCCGCTTTAACAGTTTTATTGTTGATAGTCTTGAAAGTGGGGCAGTTGATTGCCTGCAAAGGCATGGTGTTTCAGCTGCTTCCATTACCTGCATCAAGGTGCCGGGTGCATTTGAATTACCTCTGGCGGCTCAAAAAGCAGCCCAGACCGAGGAATTTGATGCCATTATCGCATTGGGAGCGGTAATTCGCGGCAGTACGCCGCACTTTGATTATGTCTGCAGTGAGTGCAGCCGCGGGCTTGGTGAAGTCAGTCTCAAGTATGATATTCCGGTTGCCTTTGGTGTGCTGACAGTCGATAACATTGAGCAGGCAATAGAACGTGCAGGTACAAAGGCGGGGAATAAAGGGGCCGATGCCGCGATGACAGCATTGGAAATGGTTTCACTGCTGCGTAAATTCTGATGCCGGAAGCCAGCACCACACCCCGGATATCTCACCGTAAAAAGGCCAGAAACCTCCTCGTGCAAGCCATGTATCAATGGCAGATGGCTGGTGGACTGCGTCCGGACATAGAAGCCCAGTTTCGTGGTGATAACCAGGGCAAGATTGACTGGGACTTTTTTCACAAAGCATTAATATACATAACCGAGGAAGCAGATAGCCTTGATCAGGCTTTCAGCGGAAAACTCGACAGGGACTTAAGCCAGTTGGACCCGATTGAACTGGCAATCCTGAGACTGGGCACATATGAATTCAAGGAGTGCCTCGACGTTCCCTACAAAGTTGTGCTCAATGAATATATTGAGCTTGCCAAACGCTACGGCGCTACTGACAGCCACAAATATATTAACGGTGTGCTTGATAAGCTTGCCAGAGAGCTGCGACAGGTAGAAACAGGCAGGCACTGAGGCGCTAATGAGCATCTCGGAATTCGACATTATCAGCAAATATTTCAATCAGGCTGGTATTACGCCTGAAGCCGGCTCCACTCTTGTCTACGGCATTGGCGATGATTGTGCGATTGTTGATGTTCCTGAGGGAAAACAGCTGGTACTGACGATGGATACGCTGGTAGCAGATGTACACTTTTTTTCAGGTGATGAGCCTGCAGCAATTGCCCGCCGTGCAATGGTTGCCAATATCAGTGACCTTGCTGCCATGGGGGCTGATGCTCTCGCCTTCACTTTGTCATTAACAATGCCCAAAGCAGATGAAGCCTGGTTGGAGTCTTTCAGCGAAGGTTTGCGGCAGATGGTTAAAACTTACTCCTGTCCCCTGATCGGTGGAGACCTTACACAGGGACCACTTAGTATTACCATTCAGGCTCATGGTCTGGTGGAAAAAAACCGGGCTCTGATGCGCAGCGGTGCCAGGCCAGGGGATCTGGTTTTTGTTACCGGGGAACTCGGAGCGGCCGGACTGGCGGTCAGTCTGATAAAAAATGGCATGTCCCTGCAGCAGCAGGATCGACAGGATCTATATCAAGCTTATTACAATCCACAGGCACGCCTGGAATTTGCCCGACAGGGCCGGGAGAAAATCAGTGCCGCCATTGATATTTCAGATGGTTTACTGGCGGATGCCGCGCATATAGCCTTAATGAGTTCTGTGAACCTGGAATTACAGGCCAGCAGGATTCCCGTAGCCGGAGCTGTAAAAAGCATCCTTGGTAATCTTGGTGATCGCAGTAAAGGGCTCAATCATGCGCTGACAGCAGGCGACGATTATGAATTGCTGTTCACCGCTTCTGCGGATCAGGAATCCGCCTTGATGGAAATAGCAGCAGGCATGAAACTTAAACTGAGCAGGATCGGACTTGTCGTTGAAAGCAAGGGCGCAGATCGAATGAACAGAGTAAGATGCTTGGATAAGTCAGGCGATGAAATTACACTGGGTAAGGTCGGATACAGGCATTTTTCCTGACGGCCACACAGCTATGAATAAACTGATAAGCATATTGCTGGCATGCATGCTGGTTTCCTGTGAGGAGCCAGCAATTCTGGCCGTAGGTCTGCTGGAGTCCGAGCGTATTGAAATTACCGCAGAGAGCACTGAGCCTATTACTGAAATTCTTGTCACTGAAGGGCAAAGAGTTGCCGCCGGTGAAATTCTCCTTACCCAGGATAAATCCAGAGTCTTGGCACGTGAGCAGGAAGTAAGAGCAGGAATTGCCAGATTGGAAGCACTACTGGCCCAGCAGGTAACCGGTCCGCGCCAGGAAGTCATTGAAGCGGCCCGGGCAGCACTTGAGGCAGCCCAGGTTCAGGTTGATATCAATCAGCTGGAACTGAACAGGCTGCAACGACTGGGCGCCAATGTTGCCACCCAGGAAAGGATTGACCTGGCCAGCTCCCAGCTTGATGGTTCCCGGGCCAACCTGAACCAGGCTTCCGCCAGGCTGCGGGAATTGCAGGCTGGAACCCGTGACGAGGAAATTGAACAGACCCGGCAGGAATTACGCGGTGCCAATGCCCGTCTGGACCTTATCCTGATAGACAAACAGCGCCATGAATTAAAGGCTCCACTTGCCGGAGTCATTGATTCATTACCTTTTGAACAGGGTGAACGGCCAATGAACGGCAGTGTCGTGGCAGTCTTGCTGACGGGGGATCAGCCCTTTGCCAGGGTTTATGTGCCGGAAGCCCTGAGGGTAAATATCAGGCCAGGGGCTGCGGCGACAGTATATATCGATGGCCTGGAATCACCTGTTGCGGGAACAGTCAGGCGTATTGCCAGTGAATCCAGTTTTACCCCTTATTTTTCCCTGACGGAACATGACCGGGGTCGCCTGAGTTATCTTGCTGAAATAATACTGGATACTGAAAGGGAACGCTTACCGGATGGTGTCCCAGTTGAAGTTAGCTTTTAAACGGACAGGTTTTGAGCCCTCAGGATGAAGCATATGCAATCACGACTGAAGGCCTGACACGCCAGTTCGGTTCCCTGCTCGCCGTCAATAAGATCAATCTTCGCGTCCCTGCCGGATCCATTTATGGTTTTCTTGGCCCCAATGGTTCGGGGAAATCGACAACCATTCGCATGCTCTGTGGGCTGTTGACACCAAGCAGCGGTAAAGTCACCACCCTGGGCATGGATATACCGAGACAGGCTGAAAAGCTCAAGCAGCGTATAGGCTACATGACACAGAAGTTTTCCCTCTATGATGATTTAACGGTAGGTGAAAACCTGCAGTTCGTCGGTGAAATTTATGCCATCCCGGGGAAAGCACGAAAGCAGAGAATTGCCGAACTACTGAAAGAATTTGACCTCGAAGACCGGACCAGACAACTGGCCGGTACTCTCAGTGGTGGACAGCGACAACGGCTGGCGCTGGCGGCATCTATTTTTCACAAACCTGACCTGCTGTTTCTGGATGAACCAACCGGTGGAGTCGATCCTCAGAATCGCAGAGACTTCTGGTCAACATTGTTTACCCTGGCAGAGCAGGGAACCACGATTCTTGTATCAACCCATTACATGGATGAAGCGGAACGTTGCCATCGCCTGGCCATCCTTGAGTCGGGAGAAATAGTCGCAGACGGAACCCCGGCAGAACTGGGGGAAGAGATTGCCATGCAGGTATTTGAAATTGCGACAGATAAAGTCAATGAAGTGCGCAAGGCATTACTGGAATGGGATCAAATTTTCAGTGTGACTCAGCTTGGTTTGCATTTACGGGTATTGATTCCTGATTCGGTAAAGGGGGCTGAAGAGAAAATCATCAGCTGTGTTGAACAGTTTGATGCTTCTGCCAGTGTCAAAGCCGTGGAAGCCAATCTTGAAGATGTATTTGTGGCAGTCACTGAAAAGCAAAAGGAAGCGCAATGAAATCCCTGTTGCGTCTGTATGCAATTTTTCATAAAGAGTTTTCCCAGTTACTCCGGGACCGCCTTACTTTCGGAATGATAGTCGGCATTCCGATGATTCAGTTAATCCTGTTTGGCTTTGCCATCAATACAGACGTGCGTAATCTCAGTGGCGCTTTGGTTGATGAGGCCAACTCATCACTTTCCCGGCAAATGATCAGTGACATGCGGGCTTCTCAGGTGGTTGATTTCCGCTATCGGCTCAACACTGCAAGTGAAATAGAAGAGCTGATGGCAAGCGGAGAAATAGCCATTGGTCTGTATATCCCGGCCGATTTTGACCGTCGGGTAGCCAGTCGTGAACGCAGTATCGCGCAGATTATGGTGGATGGCAGCGATCCGATATTGTTGGGAATTGGCAGGCAACTGGCTTCGATCCCGGTTAACTATGACAGCAGTGTTCAGGCCCAGACACGAGCGGGACTGGAAGTCAGGAACTACTATAATCCGGAACGGCGCTCGGCAGTAAACATTGTTCCCGGCCTGATAGGTGTGATACTGACCATGACCATGGCCCTGTTTACTGCGGTAGCCATTGTCAGGGAAAAAGAACGCGGCAACATGGAATTTCTTATCAATACACCGGTCAAGTCAGTGGAGTTGATGCTGGGAAAAATCATGCCATATGTGCTGATCGGTTTTATTCAGGTTACCCTGATTTTGTTACTGGGCTGGTATCTGTTTGACGTTCCGGTTCGTGGCAGTCTGCTGGATGTTTATCTGGCGTCTCTGTTATTTATTGCCACCAATCTGGCATTGGGTCTGTTAATCTCAACCTCGGTCGGAACCCAGTTCCAGGCCATGCAGATGACCTTTTTTATTTTTCTGCCATCCATTTTGTTATCGGGCTTTATGTTTCCTTTTGATGGCATGCCAAGACTGGCCCAGATTATTGCTGAAGTTTTACCCCTGACGCATTTTGTACGGATCATAAGAAGTATCATGTTGCGAGGTGCGGATATTATGCAGATGGGTGAGGATATGCTGGCACTGGGAGTATTTGCCTTGCTGGCGCTGGGAGTGGCAATTTTACGTTTTAACAAACGGCTGGACTGAAGACAGATCATCAAATGAACAGGCAACTGACAAAAACCGTATTGTCTCATCCGATCCATTTTCTGGCTTTTGGCTTTGGCAGTGGTTTGTTCCCCAGGGCTCCAGGCACCGTCGGTACGCTGGTAGCGATTATTCCCTATCTGTTTTTTTCCCAGCTGCCACTGGCTGCCTATCTGTTGATACTGGCCCTGAGCTTTGCGCTGGGGATTTATCTATGTGAACAAAGTGCAAAGATGCTCGGGGTACATGATCATGGCGGGATCGTCTGGGATGAATTCGTTGGCTTCTGGATCACCATGCTGGTGGCACCTGAAGGCTGGTTATGGATTGTGCTGGGATTTTTTCTGTTCCGGCTTTTTGACATCCTTAAACCTTTTCCGATCAATGTCCTCGATAAACGCCTGCCTGGCGGGCTTGGCATCATGGTGGATGATGCCGTCGCCGGAACTTTTGCCTGGCTGATTCTACAGATAATTGCCCAGATGATTTAAGCAGCAAGCCTGCTTACGTTATACTGCCGGGCCCTGAATATCAGTTTAGCTGGAGCGACGATGCGAGATTATTTACAGTTTTATATTGACGGACAATGGGTTGACCCAATCAGTGCTTCTTCTTTTGAGGTGATCAATCCGGCTACTGAAGAGGTCGCGGGACATATCAACCTGGGCTCTGCCGCTGATCTGGATAAAGCAGCCCAGGCAGCCGCCAGGGCATTCCCGAGCTGGTCACAGACCAGCAAAGAAGAAAGACTGGAAATTCTCAGGCGCATCGTTGCGGAATTTGAAAAACGGGTGCCGGAACTCGGTGAGGCAATTTCCGAAGAAATGGGTGCGCCGATCTGGCTGGCAGAAGGAACACAGGCAGCCATAGGGGTTAAACATTTTCAGAATGCAATTGCGATACTCGAGCGTTTTTCATTTGAGACTGACCGGGGCAACAGTCACATCAGTCGTGAGCCAATCGGCGTGTGTGGTTTTATTACTCCATGGAACTGGCCGATTCACCAGATTTGCGCGAAGGTAGCTCCGGCACTGTCTGTCGGCTGCACAGTAGTACTCAAACCCTCGGAGATTGCGCCATTTTCCGGCAAGATATTTGCCGATATTCTCCATGCAGCCGGCGTTCCGGCAGGTGTGTTCAATCTGGTACAGGGTGAAGGCCCGGTTGTGGGTCAGGCAATTGCCGAGCATCCGCTGATCGATATGGTCTCCATCACCGGTTCAACCCGGGCCGGTATTGCCGTGGCACAGGCTGCGGCACCCACTGTAAAACGCGTACACCAGGAACTTGGGGGCAAGAGCCCGAATATATTGCTGGAAGATGCCGACCTGGAAGCCGCAGTGACCGGCGGCGTCAATGGTGTGATGATGAATTCCGGGCAGTCCTGTCGTGCTCCGACCCGCATGCTGGTTCCCAACAGCCTGATGGATGAGGTCTGCAAAATTGCCAAAGAGGCTGCCGAGAGCTGGAAACCCGGTGACCCGAAAGCTGACAGTAAAATGGGTCCGGTTATTTCCAGGCCTGCCTGGGAAAAAGTACAGCGTCTGATAAAAAGCGGGATTGATCAGGGAGCGACTCTGGTGACCGGTGGCGAAGACAGGCCTGAAGATTTACCGCAGGGCTATTTTATCAAACCAACTGTGTTTGCGAATGTAAAAAATGATATGGAAATAGCCCGGGAAGAAATTTTCGGGCCGGTGCTCAGTATCATCGGCTATGATACGGAAGAAGAAGCCGTGGCGATTGCCAACGACACAGAGTATGGCCTGGGTGGTTATGTACAGAGCCGGGATATTGAGCATGCCAGAAAAATTGCCGCGCAGATACGTGCCGGGTATATCAGTATCAATAATGCCGGGCTGGATATCACCGTGCCTTTTGGGGGCTACAAACATTCCGGCAATGGACGGGAGTTTGGCGATGAAGCTTTTGGAGAATTTCTCGAATATAAATCAATGTTAGGCTACACACCTTCTTAGCGACTACGCTCAGTAATAGGTCGTGTGCTTCGCCTTATCTTTACTCGTGACGCCAAGAAAAATTAATTTATTGTCTCATTAATAAAACGAAGAATAATTAAAATAGAAATAAAATGACTGCAAAAATCTGTTTCACCATGGACAATCTAAGTGATGCCGCTGACCTTGGCCGGGGTGTGATCGACAAACCCCGTCCGGCTGGGCAAAACCCTCCACTGGAAACCGGCTTTCCGGCCATGCTGGATCTGTACGAAAAATATGGTCTGAAAATTACCCATTTTGTTGAAGGCTGGAACGGTGAAGCACATCCCGACATCGTCGCTGATATTGTACAACGGGGTCACACATTGGGGATGCATGGCTGGGTACATGAAAAGTGGTCAGAGCTGGCAGCTGATGAGGAAAGGCGCCTGGCGCAAAAAGCTACGGAAAAGCTTGAACAGGCTGCTGGTGTCAGGCCGCAGGCTTTCAGGGCACCGGGGGGGAAAAGAACGCCTCAGACAACGGCGATTTTATCGGAACTGGGGTATCGCATTGATGCCAGTGAACCGGAGCAGCCAGGTGAGCTGCAGATTAGCCAATTATCTGAAACGCTCTGGAATGTTCCCTACAAGCGGGTCTGTGTTGATGCCACGCACTGGCTCTGGGACAAGCAGCCGGTTGCGGCAGTCGCAGAACAATGGCAGGAATTACTCAGGGAAACCCGGGAACAGGATCACTACCTGATCTTCGTCTGGCATCCACATGTCATGGGTATTGAGCCAGCCTATCTTGAACTGGGTGATGCCATTCTGGATCAGGTGTGCTCGGACGAAGCTTACCAGGTATTAACGCTGGAAGAACTTCTAGTCGGGCATCAGGCCTGAAATTTTAGTCCGGAATACAACGGTAAAAATCGTAAGTCTGTTCACCATCCTGCACCGGGGAAGTGGCAACAATCGTATCATCGCCACGCTCGGCTGCTTCATTACGGGCAAGCGCCTGTAACTCCAGCATGACATTACTGGCAGCTCTTTCCAGAATGACGCGATCGACGACTTCAACGCGCGTCCTGCCGGTTCGCGTACAGGAAGAACCCAGTTGATCCTGGGAAATAACACGAACGTTGCTGCCTTCTTCAGTGACGTCCACCCAGACACAGGAACCCAACAGTAAGAGTGCAGAAAGACCAATCAAATGTTTCATAGTTAAATTCTCCAATTATTTCCTGCTTAACGACGCAGGAAGCGAAACCAGCGCCAGAAATTCAATAAGCCTGCCAGTGAGCTGGCAAGATAGGTAAATGCACAGGCCAGCAGTATGTGCCGTACTGAACGCATGTCTTTGGCATCAATATACTGCCCCTGCCTCAGAATAGGAAGTGCCCGGCCAAAGCTGGCGTCAAACTCGACCGGTAATGTGACCAGATGCACAACGCAGGATATTGCCACAGAGAAAATCAGAATCACAATCAGTAAAGGCACAAGACGTACCCCGCCGGGAGTCATGCTCAGCAGTGGCAGGGCAAACAGGGCGATACCCCCTATTTTTTCTGTTTTCTGGGCAAAACCCACCATGCGGGTGCGGGCCAGAAGTGGCTGATAGTTTTTGGCGTGTTGCAGGGCATGTCCGAATTCATGTGCCGCGACGGCTACTGCCGTCAGCGAGCGTCCATTGAGATTGTTTTCACTGAGGCGCACGGTTTTACTCATGGGGTCATAGTGATCGCCCAGTGGAGTCGCTTCCAGTTGCAAATAATCAAGTTGAAACTTTTTGCGCAGATGCTTTACAAACTGCCCACCGGTACCCTGAATATCATTACGGGGATTGCTGTGCTTATTAAGAATATAACGCGCCCATTGCTGCGGTCCGAGTATCAGCAATGCCAGCAGAACAATGAATATTAAAACGAGCATAGGAATGCAGATATTATAATGAGCAGAGGCAATGGGAGCCAGCAGCAGGCTGGCGCTTTATGCGACGTCAGATAGCAGGAATCACTGATAGCAGATAAGCCCGTCTCTGGTCAAAAAAGTTTTTCAGGCTATTTCCCTCGCCATCCAGACCCTGCTCGAATGCGCGTGTGCTGTATAGTTTACGGGTATCCCGGTTTACATCATCTGCGATCATCTCATGCAGACCAGTCGCGATGGGGCCTATTTCATCCCAGTCCAACCAGTTTTCAGCAATATCCCTTACATAGGCCAGATAACGTTCACGTAATTCAGGGACGGCCAGTAACCTGGAACGCAGAGGTTTGGTGGAGTCGTTCAGAGCCACCAGCGGATCAAGTCTGACATTGCCACCGCGGCGTCTGCCACCTTCGGCACCCATCGCTTCGTTGAAATCATGGGGCACAACATGAAAGCGGCCATCAGGATCCAGAAATATGTAATAGTCACTGGCACGTGTCCAGTAGCCATCAGAATTAACCAACGCGACCTCCAATGCCAGGAAACGGAGAACACCATCTATATCCAGAATGGGATCAAGTTCAGCCTCTAACTGGTCGAGAGGGGTCTGGTTGAGAACTTTGAACAGATTGATCAGTGCTTCCCAGTTCTCAGGATCATCCCGGTTATCAATATCATAGGTGCCACGATAGTCATCAATATCATCACCCCAGTATTCCATCCCGCCCCTGCCTCTCGGACTGCCAGGAACCTGCCAGCGCACCCCGCCTTCCTCACTGAAAAACTCATCAATAAAGTCACTGTTGAACTGTTGTTGCTGTGGGTATATACCCCAGTTTTCTCCGTTCACTACCAGTCTGAAAAGACCGAGTTGAGGCGTTGGCAGATAATGATTGGCAACCTCTGAGTACAGCAGGGCACGGAGAAATGTTGGATCATTACTGCTGTTCAGGAGATTAAGGGTCCTGTAGCCATAAAGGTTCTGATCTTCATGCAGCAAGTCAAATTTTAGGCGAATAGGTCTTTTCAAGCTTCCTGGCACCTGCCGGTAAGATGAATTACCACGAAAACGCACACCAACATCCTGATATATTTCACCATCGACAATGGCGGTAACAGGGATCTCTACGTCAGTGTTATAAAATGCTTCCAGTTCCTGTTCCCAGTCATCACTTTCAAACTGAAGAAAAACAGTGCGGATAGCTGCAGTATCATAGAGTGGCATATTCGGGTAACTCGCCACATCTTCCGGGCTGATTTGCTCACCGGGAGTACCGCTGCCACTTTGGTTCCGGCGTCTGCCAAAACCCCCGGATACAGGTTGTTGGGCGAGATAGTTGCGAGCCTGTGATCTTTCAGCGGCATCCAGCAGACCGTCGTCATTCTCATCAAAGCGGTCAACTAAAGCCAGGCGCTCATCTGATCCGCCGCCAAAAAAACCACCAAACTGCGCCATAGCCGGCAGTGCTGCCAGCAATATGCTTGCTGGAATTAAGAGATAAACAGATTTACGTTTAAGCGACATGGGATTGCTCCGTAGCGTATTTGTTTTGCGCTAAACTATTTTTATTTAGTCCGAACCGCTTTTGTTGCTGTTTCTGTGCTGGAATGAGACGCAGTTTGCGCATGGCTCTTAGAAAGCGGTTATAAGTTTTCACCTTGCCAAGTACTGCCATACCAATACAATATTTTGAGCAGGCAGGCACTGGGTGCTGATGCAGCCTCCTTAGAATTTTTTCCGCCAGACCATTCCTGCTGAGAGATTTGGTCTCAATAATCACCAGATCAGGATCGACCTGAAAAACTTCGCCAGCAGAGCTAAACTGTATATGGCTATCTACGGTTATGCGTTCATGCGCTTTGATGCCGGCCAGAGTAGTGCGATTAAAACTTACCTGAATTGATGGTTGTAATTCCAGATCCAGGTGTTGAGCATACACCTCGTAATAGGATTGTTTTATGAAATTTTTTGAACTTTCATCCAGGTTATCAAAGGCTGTTAAACTGTAAGGCAGACGGCGTTTAAGTGTTCTGTTTCTGGAGCCTTTCAGTTTCATCTCAACAAAACAGCTAGCGCTATCCATATACTTGCGGGTCCTTACCTTGAAACGAGTGCGTTTACCTTGTTGATGCTGTTTATAACAAGAGAATTCAGCATCATCAAAGTAACAATTGTTGTAACGAAAAGTACGCTTGTTGTTGATGTCGAGTATGGCAAAATGAGGCATCCAATGTGCCAGTGCCTGATATAAAACGGCTTTGTTTACAATATATTTCTGATCCATTCTTTCCAGCAATTCTGCTTTGGAATCGAGTTCAGACAAAGAAATACCGGAAAAGCCTGCTAATGGTGAGACGCCGTTTTGACTATCTGTATTTTGAATTCCTTTCATCCAGACTTCCTGTAATAAACATTGATTCGCGCCATGTCATTGATGTAATCAAGTGTTGTAATCTGGAAAGATAAAACATCCACTCCCAGTCTGTCGGAAAGCTCCGTACGCATTCGCTCCGGGTCAGACAGTGCTTCAGGGTCGATGCGGTCCAGTGTCACTTTAATACCATATACAGATTTGAGCATTCTGGGATGGTCCACCACATAGGCTCCCAGCAGCACCAGCAGTAAAATCAGCATGACAAACGGAAGTGTCGTACCCTGAATGGAACAGATGACTGCTATGGAAATGCTGCCAAAAAAATAGGTAATTTCAGTTTTACTGATTTGCTCAGAGCGTAAAGTAAACAGTGCCAGAATTGCAAAAAGTCCAAAACCGGCAGCAATACCGAACTCGACACTGGATAAAACCGTCAACACCGCAAAGACAAAAATATTAAATAAGGCCGCTGTTATGACCAGCTCCTTATCCCGGTAGCGCTGGTAATACAGAAAAAAAACAAGAAAAGACATTGCGCTAACATCAATAAAAAAGCGTAGTAGTAATTCGAACAGCATTGAGGGGGGGCTCCCTGTGCTTCAGCAGGTTAATTGTCAGTAAATTCAGCGTTCCTTAGCAGTACTGATAACATAAAGGTATAACGTTTTGATATAGAAAAGGTTTACATATTTTGCAAGTTGGTGCCAGAGTAAATCCACTTTTTACTCTGACCCCAAAAGGGGTAGGTATGTTTGACTGAGCACCAGTGTCGGGGAGGTTGACTCGCGGAGTGCCGTGTTTGTTCAGGTTGTGAGGTGTTCATTGCGGCGATCCGGGTATCAGGATCGCCAGCAACAAAGAAATTGGTGTCAGAGTAAATTAACAATTTACTCTGACACCAAATCCAGGATCAGTATTTATAGCTGTCCGGTTTGAAGGGGCCTTCAATCGGAATGCCGATATACTTGGACTGCTGTTCTGTCATACGGGTAATGACACCGCCAAATCCTTTCACCATACAGGCAGCAACTTCTTCATCAAGATGCTTGGGAAGCACTTCGACCTTGAGGTTTTCCTGTTTGGCTGCAGCATCCATTTCTGCGAATTTTTTATCCCACAGATACATCTGCGCCAGCACCTGGTTGGAAAAGGAGCCGTCCATGATTCGTGAGGGGTGACCGGTGGCATTACCAAGATTGATCAGGCGGCCTTCGGACAGCAGAATCAGGTAATCTTCATTGCCGTCAGCATCTTTACCACGGATTACACGGTGAACCTGCGGTTTGACCTCTTCAAAAGTCCAGTTTTTACGCATGTAGGCTGTGTTGATTTCACTGTCAAAGTGGCCAATGTTGCAGACCACGGCATTGCTTTTCAGCGCAGCCAGCATGTTGGCATCACAGACATCGACATTGCCGGTAGTGGTTACCAGTACATCGGTAGTTTGCAGCAGTTCCTTATTGATGGAATCTGCTTTACCAGTATTAATGCCGTCTTTGTAAGGGGAAACCACTTCATAGCCGTCCATGCAGGCCTGCATGGCACAGATCGGGTCGATTTCCGTGACCTTAACAATCATGCCTTCCTGACGCAGGCTCTGGGCAGAACCCTTGCCAACATCTCCATAACCAATAACCAGTGCTTTCTTGCCTGATAACAACATGTCAGTACCACGCTTAATACCGTCATTAAGGCTGTGGCGACAGCCGTATTTGTTATCGTTTTTGGACTTGGTGACCGAGTCGTTAACATTAACGGCCGGTACTTTCAGTGTGCCTTCTTTCAGCATTTCATACAGACGATGAACACCAGTGGTGGTTTCTTCGGTAATGCCGTGCACGTTTTCCAGAATCTCGGGATATTTTTCATGCGCCATGGCAGTCAGGTCGCCGCCGTCGTCCAGCAGCATGTTGGCATCCCAGGGCTTGCCGTCTTTAAGGATGGTCTGTTCGATACACCATTCGGCTTCTTCCTCAGTCTGTCCTTTCCAGGCATAGACTGCGACGCCTTTGGCAGCCATCGCTGCGGCAGCATGGTCCTGGGTGGAAAAGATATTACAGGAAGACCAGCGAACTTCAGCGCCCAGTTCCTGCAAAGTTTCAATCAATACGGCAGTCTGAATGGTCATGTGGATACAGCCAATAATCTTGGCTCCTGCCAGGGGCTTTTCTTTGGCATACTTTTTACGCAAGTTCATCAGGCCGGGCATTTCGGCTTCGGCCAGAATGATTTCTCGGCGTCCATAATCAGCCAGGCTGATGTCGGCGACTTTAAAGTCTTCTGATTCAAGTACTTTCATATTCGGGTTATTCATTAATTATCCTTTGGGTTATATTTTAGCTGCAGATTTAAGGGCTTCGGCTTTGTCAGTTTGTTCCCATGAAAATTCTTCACGGCCAAAATGACCATAGGCAGCAGTTTTCTGATAAATTGGTTTGAGTAACTGCAGCATCTCGGTGAGACCACCGGGGCGCAGTTCAAAATGCTCACGAACCAGTCTGGTGATTGCCAGATCATCAATTTTGCCGGTGCCGAAGGTATCGACCAGCACAGATGTCGGTTCGGCGACACCAATCGCATAGGAAAGCTGCACTTCACATCTGTCGGCAATTCCTGCCGCAACAATGTTTTTGGCAATGTAGCGGGCCAGGTAGGCCGCGGAACGGTCAACTTTGGAAGGGTCTTTCCCGGAAAAAGCGCCGCCTCCGTGGCGTGCCATACCACCATAGGTATCAACTATGATTTTACGACCGGTCAGACCACAGTCTCCGTGTGGCCCGCCGATGACGAAACGGCCGGTCGGGTTGATGTGATACTTGGTATCACTGTCCAGCCATTCAGCCGGCAGTACCGGTTTGATGATTTCATCCATGACTGCGTCATGCAGATCCTGGTCACGGACATCTTCATCATGCTGAGTCGAAAGCACCACGGCATCAATGGATTGTGGCTGGCCATCGACATAACGGAAAGTAATCTGGCTTTTTGCATCCGGTCGCAGAAAAGGCAGGGTTCCGTCTTTTCTCACTTTGGCCTGGCGTTCGACCAGACGGTGTGAGTAGGTAATTGGTGCCGGCATCAGCACTTCGGTTTCGCGGCAGGCATAGCCAAACATCAGGCCCTGGTCACCAGCGCCCTGTTCTTTGGGGTCGCCGCGATCGACACCCTGGTTGATGTCACTGGATTGCTCGCCAATGGCATTCAGGACGGCACAACTCTTGTAGTCAAAGCCCATGGCAGAGTCGTCATAGCCGATTTTCTTGATTACACCACGAACAATTTTTTCAACGTCAATCGAGACATCCGGCTGCATTTTGACCTCGCCGGCAACCAGCGCAAGTCCGGTTTTCACCAGTGTTTCAACCGCAACACGGCAATTTGGGTCCTGGGCAATGATGGCATCCAGGATGGCATCGGAAATCTGGTCACTTATTTTATCGGGGTGTCCTTCGGATACGGATTCCGAAGTAAACAATGCTGCTTCAGTCATAAAGTTCCTTGAAGATTTATTATTGAATTAATTACGTAGAGACGGGTCTATCGGATGCGGAATGTAGCATTCCTGACAAATTTCCGCAATTTGACGCCCATTTTCAGGCAAATTCAAGCAGTTTTTCGGTTTAAAGAGTCTGGCAATATCAGCACACCTGAGAGAGAATAGCGGGTCTTGAAAAAACAGCCAGAAATCACGCTACAGCAGCAATAATCAAGGAGTTCTCATGGGTGAAAATACCGCCAGCGGTATCGGTATTGATCGTCAAGCATCCAGAAAAGCGTCCAGAAAAGAATGTGCCAACGCCATCAGGGCCTTGAGCATGGACGCTGTGCAGAAAGCCAACTCGGGTCATCCCGGGGCACCCATGGGAATGGCTGATATTGCCGAAGTACTCTGGCACGACTATCTGAAACATAACCCTGCCAATCCGGGCTGGTTCAATCGTGACCGCTTTATCATGTCCAATGGTCATGGCTCCATGCTGGTCTATTCCCTTTTGCACCTGAGTGGTTACGAGCTGCCCATCGAGGAACTGAAGAATTTCCGCCAGTTACACTCAAAAACTCCCGGTCATCCGGAATACGGCTATACCCCGGGGGTAGAAACCACCACCGGTCCGCTTGGACAGGGACTTGCCAATGGTGTGGGCATGGCAATTGCCGAAAAAACCCTGGCGGCCCAGTTTAATCGCGATGAGCTGGATATCGTTGACCATTACACCTATGTCTTTGCCGGTGATGGCTGCCTGATGGAAGGCATATCCCATGAGGTCTGCTCGCTGGCGGGCACCCTGAAACTGGGCAAGCTGATTGTCTTTTATGACGATAACGGTATTTCCATTGACGGTGAGGTCGAGGAATGGTTCAGCGATGACACTGAAAAACGATTTCAGGCCTATAACTGGCAGACCATCAAAATTGATGGTCATAATCCGGATGAAGTCAGCAAAGCGATTGAAAGCGCTCAGGCCAATACGCAGCAGCCGACCCTGATTATCTGCAAGACCATTATCGGCTTTGGCGCACCCAACAAACAGGGCACAGCCAGTACCCATGGTGCCCCGCTGGGTGACGATGAGATAGCCGCCACCCGCAAGGCACTGGACTGGGAATATGGGCCATTTGAGGTGCCGGAAGATATTTATGCCACCTGGGATGCCCGGGAAACAGGCCGTCGGGCTGAAGGTGAGTGGCAGTCACTGTTTATGCATTATGAGCAGGAATACCCGGATCTGGCGATGGAGTTCATGCGCCGTGCCAGTGGCCAGCTACGCGGTGATTTTGCTGAACTGGCGGATGAATTTATTCAACAGTGCGTAGCAAAAGCCGAAAGTATTGCCAGCCGCAAGGCATCACAAAATACCCTGGCGGCCTTTGGCGAGCTGCTGCCGGAATTGATTGGCGGTTCTGCGGACCTGACCGGCTCCAACCTGACCAACTGGGCTGGCAGTAAGTCAATCTGCAAACAGGCTGATGGCAACTATATCTACTACGGCGTGCGGGAATTCGGCATGCTGGCCATTAATAACGGGATTGCCCTGCATGGTGGCTTTATCCCCTATAGCGGGACCTTCCTGATCTTTATGGAATATGCCCGCAATGCAGCGCGTATGGCAGCCTTGATGCGTCAACAGAGCATCATGATATTTACTCATGACTCGATTGGTCAGGGAGAGGACGGACCAACCCACCAGCCGGTCGAGCAACTCAGTAATCTGCGCATGACGCCGAACATGTCAGTCTGGCGACCGGCAGATACCGTCGAAACTGCCCATGCCTGGAAAGCCGCGGTACTGCGTCAGCAAGGACCCACTGCGCTGGTTTTCTCACGACAGGGACTGGGACATCTGGCACGTACCGAAACCCAGGTCAGCAATATTGCCAGAGGCGCTTACGTCTTATGTGATTGTGAAGAAGAACCTGAAATCATTGTTATTGCCACCGGTTCCGAGCTTGATCCCAGCCTGGTTGCGGTGCAGGATGCCCAGGTCAAGGGCATTCAGGTGCGACTGGTCAGCATGCCGTCAACGGATGTATTTGATGCCCAGGATGAAGAATACCGTGAGTCTGTATTGCCAGCAGCGGTTCGCAAACGACTGGCGGTTGAAGCGGCACAGCAGGATTACTGGTACAAATATGTTGGCCTGGACGGAGCTGTTGTGGGCATGAATTCTTTCGGGGAGTCTGCTCCTGGCGCCCAGGTAATGGAGCACTTCGGCTTCACTGCCAAACATATCCTGCAGGCAATAGAGAATCTGTGAAATTAGTGTCAAGCCACCATTTTTGCCGCAACAGAGGACGGCTTGTGGTCCTGCTGAAATGACCAAAGATGGGTAACATGACACTGGCAATTAATGGTCTGGGGCGCATTGGTCGCAATGTGTTACGGGCCTATTATGAACGTCCTCCCACTGACAAGCTCAAAATCATTGCCCTGAATGAGCTGGCAGACCTGCCGACTCTTGCCCACCTGGTGCAGTATGACAGCACCCACGGTCGCTTCAGGGGCCGTATCCGGCACGAAAAAGGAACCCTGCTGGTTAATGATGATGCCCTGCGGGTCACCCATATCAACGCTATTGAAGAACTGGACTGGCAGGGAATTGATCTCCTGCTTGAATGTACCGGGGTTTACTCAAGCCGGCAGGATGCCGAAGGGCACATAAAGCGTGGAGCCGGGCGGGTCCTGTTTTCCCAGCCGGCCAGTCCGGATGTGGATGCCACGGTTGTGTACGGTGTCAATCATGAAGAATTGGGCGAAGAGCAGCGAATCATTTCCGGGGCTTCCTGCACCACCTACAGTTCGGTGCCGGTGATCAAATGTCTGGATGATGCATTGGGTATTGAAAATGGCGTCATAACCACAATTCATTCCGCCATGAACGATCAGCCTTTAATCGATGCTTATCACCATACTGACCTGCGTCTGACGCGCAGTGCCTTTCAGTCGGTGATTCCGGTGGAAACGGCGCTGGCAAAAGGGATCGAGCGTATTCTGCCAGGCATGCGAGGAAAATTTGCCGCTCAGGCGGTACGGGTCCCAACTGTCAACGTGTCGGCCATTGACCTGACAGTAGTGCTGAAGCAGGCCTGTACCAGGGAACTGGTCAATGAAGTGATTCGTGAAGCCTCTCTTGGATTTCCACCGGGTGTGCTTGCCTATACCGATGAAGCACTGGCCTCCTGTGACTTTAATCATGACCCGCGTTCAGCCATTGTTGATCTGGGGCAGACCCGTGTCAGTGGCGCACATCTGGTTAAAGTACTGGTATGGTTTGATAACGAATGGGCTTATGCCAACCGCTTGCTGGATATCGCCGAATATATTGCCGAGCTTTGAAACAGGTAAACTTGAGAACAAAGACAGGAGTGTTAATGACCATCCCCTCCATTGCAGACCTTGATATTGCCGGTAAACGCGTCCTGATTCGTGAAGACCTTAATGTTCCGGTTAAAGAGGGTGTCATCGTTAATGATGCCCGTATCAGGGCGGCTTTACCTACCATAGAGTATGCCCTGAAGCAGGGAGCCACAGTGCTTCTGATGTCACATCTGGGGCGTCCTCAAGAAGGGCTGCCTATCAGTGAGCAGGCAGATGCTTCACTGGCGCCGGTTGCGGCCCGTTTGTCTGACTTGCTGCAGAAGAATATTCGTCTGCTGTCACAGGATTTTTCTGCTGACGATGCAAAGGCTTTAGCAGAGGGGGAGTGTGTATTGCTGGAAAATGTGCGCTGTAATGCCGGTGAAAAGGCCGATAGTGAGGAGCTGTCCCGCTATTATGCTTCCCTTTGTGATGTGTTTGTCATGGATGCCTTTGGTACTGCTCATCGAGCCCAGGCCAGTACTCACGGCGTTGCAGGCTTTGCTCCACAGAGCTGCGCCGGTCTGTTGCTTGCTGCGGAACTCAAGGCTCTGCACAAGGCGCTGGCCAATCCGGAAAAACCCATGCTGGCAATTGTTGGTGGCGCAAAGGTCTCCAGTAAGTTGCAGGTACTTGAAGCTCTTGCTGGGAAAGTCGATCAGCTTATTGTCGGCGGTGGAATTGCCAATACCTTTCTGGCGGCAGCCGGCTTTAATGTCGGCAAGTCTCTGTATGAAGCCGAAATGCTGGCGCAGGCAAAAAAAATCATGCAGATGACCAATATCCCTTTACCAAGGGATGTCAGAGTGGCAAAAGAATTTTCTGCCTCAGCTCCTGCTGAAATCAGGGAAATTGCCGATATTGCTGAGGATGATATGATTCTTGATATCGGGCCGCAGGCTGCTGCCGACTTTGTCAGCATTATAGCCGGGATGAAAACAATTCTCTGGAACGGGCCACTGGGTGTATTCGAATTTGATGCCTTTGCTGGCGGTACAAAAGCAGTGGCAGAAGCAATTGCCGCGAATGATGGATTTTCCATTGCCGGTGGCGGTGAGACTGTCACGGCAATTGAGAAATACGCTATTGCCGAAAAGGTATCCTATATTTCCACCGGAGGAGGTGCCTTTCTGGAGTTTGTTGAAGGTAAGGAGCTGCCGGCAGTGGCAATTCTGGAGCAAAAATAAATTAACCAATCAGTATATGTCAGGGTAAAAATATGTTTGAACAGCAGTTAAAAAAGATTCGCGAAGACCAGGGTTTTATTGCAGCACTTGACCAGAGCGGCGGCAGCACGCCAAAGGCACTGGGTTTATATGGTGTCGATGAAATTGCCTGGTCAAATGAAGAAGAAATGTTTGCTGTAGTGCATCAGATGCGTACCCGTATCATGACCAGTCCGGCATTCAACGGCGACCGGATTCTCGGTGCAATCCTGTTTGAGAATACCATGGACCGGGAAGTGGAAGGCAAAGCTACTGCTGACTATCTCTGGCAGGTAAAAAACGTTGTGCCATTTCTGAAAGTTGACAAGGGCCTGGCGGATGAAGCTGACGGAGTACAGATCATGAAGCCTATGCCGGATCTGGATGCCTTACTGGATAAAGCCAAAAGTAAAAATATCTTTGGCACCAAAATGCGCTCGGTAATCAAACAGGCCAATAAAGAAAGCGTCGCTGCCGTCGTCCGGCAGCAGTTTGAAATTGGTCGCCGGATCGTAGCCAAGGGGCTTGTGCCGATTATTGAGCCAGAGGTTGATATTAACTGTCCTGATAAAGCTGAGGCAGAGCTCATGCTGAAAGCAGAAATTCTTGCGAATCTTGACCAGCTGGATGACAGTGAAAACGTCATGCTGAAACTGACTTTGCCGGAGGCAGATAATTTTTATGCGGATTGCATTGATCATGATCGTGTTGTCAGAGTTGTTGCACTTTCAGGAGGATATTCGCGTGAAGAATCCAATGCCAGGCTGGCACGAAACCATCGGCTTATTGCCAGTTTCTCCCGTGCCCTGTCAGAAGGGCTGAATGTGAATCAGACAGATGAAGAGTTCAATAGCATGCTGGACCAAACCATCGCCAGCATTTATGACGCGTCAATTAAATAATGTATAAAAAATGAATAAACAGTAAATAACGTTTACAGATGTCTTGCTTGGCTGTAATTTTGCAGCTGGAATAATAATAAACATTCACAGGAGCACAATAATGAAGAAAGTTCTTTTAATTATTTCCTTCCTTGTGGTCAGTGCCACGGCAGCGGCACAATATCCGGTGCCACAACAGACCTCAACTGGAATGAATACACAGGAGCGTGCCAATGTTCAGTTCGCACTGGAATTCGTTCGCGACATTCTTAACCGCGGCAACCTGGATATCGCCTCGCACTACATGCCTGAAGATTTTACTTCCTGGAATCCGAATATTGGCCATGGCCGTGATGCCTTTGTTGATGCCTTGCGCAATCACCCACAGCTGATACAGAACTGGGACGCGACGGTTCCTGAAGTCATCTTCGGTAAAAATGAATATGTATTTATCATGTGGGGCAAGTTTGTCACCAATGTCATGGAACCGGCCATCATCTATAAATATAACACCATTGACCTGCTGCGAATTGAAGACGGTCAGATTGTTGAGCACTGGGACGGTTCACGTAAATCCGTTACAGAAGATTTCGGTAAAGCTGCCGGGGGTGGTGTTTTCAATGACTCCACCAATCTGTCTGCTCGTGAACAGGAAACCCATAGACTTGGAGTTATTGAGTTCAGAGATATTCTGCAATACGGCCAGGTTGATCTGGCGCGGGAATATTTTCACCCGAACTACATGCAGCACAACATGAATGTGCCGGGTGGTCGAGATGAGTTCATCGAATTCTTCGCTGCCATTCGTGACCCTATGCCACTTGAGGATGAGTGGATTGAGCCGCCAACGCTGGAACTGGTCTCAGGAAATTTCTATCTGAAATTTGACCAGCGCATGGAAGATGATCCGGCCAATCCGGGTAGTCAGAGTGCCTATTACCGTTTCGATATGATCCGGGTTGGTGACGGCCTGATTCAGGAGCACTGGGATGTTGCCTTCCCTCCGAATATCGAACGGCCTTATTAAGGAAAAGCACTGAATTAAACCGGCTTTAAAAAATGAGCCCGATACTGAAAAGATATCGGGCTTGTTTTTTTGTAAGATAGTATTTCCATTCACTGATTCAAATTAATAAAAAAATATGCAGCGTTTTATCAACTCTCATCCTGTCTCACCAGTCAGCTTTGGCTGTATGTCCCTGTCGCATGCTTACGGTGTTCCACCGGACAAGCACACATCAGCAAAAGTACTGCATGCAGCACTTGATGCCGGTTATACCCACCTGGATACAGCAGCGCTTTACGGTTTTGGCGCGAATGAGGAATTGCTGGGCGAAACACTGGTGGAGCGCCGGTCTGAGTTTTTTCTCGCCAGTAAATGCGGCCTGTTTAAAAATGCCGAGGGCAAAAGAGCAATTGACGGGCGGCCGGAAATGATCAAAAAGACCTGTGAAGACAGCCTTAAACGCCTGCGTACCGAACATATCGATCTTTACTATCTGCACCGTATGGATAAAAAAGTCCCTATTGAAGAAAGTGTTGGCGCCCTGTCCATGCTTGTTGAGCAGGGTAAAATTGGTGCCATCGGACTGTCCGAAGTTTCCGCAGAAACTGTCAGGAAAGCTCATGCACAACACCCCATTGCAGCCTTGCAGAATGAATACTCGCTGTTTTCAAGAAACCCTGAAATTGCTTCCCTGAAGCTTTGCCAGGAGCTGGGTATTGCCTTTGTGGCATTCTCACCGGTTGGCAGGGGATTTCTGGCAGATACACAACTTGACCCTCAGCAGTTTCCTGATGGAGATATCCGCCGCAACATGCCGCGCTTTATAGGGGAGGCTTTCGAGAAAAATCGCAGGCTACTCAATGCTTTTGCCGAACTGGCAGGCAAAGCCGGATGCACCAGTTCACAACTGGCACTGGCCTGGTTGCTGAGTCGTGGGGACCATGTGATCCCGATTCCGGGTACGACTTCAATAGCGCATTTGCAGGAAAATATCGCTGCAGCCGATGTCAGCCTGGATGAAGAGATACTTAAATCACTGGATGAACTGATCAATCAGAATACGGTAAGCGGAGAACGCTATCCGGAAGCGGTGATGGCTGAAATTGATACGGAGAACTTCTGAGGACGCCTTATCTGGCCTTTAATTCCTCGACACCACTTTCTCTGCCTAGCAACAACAGGTCAGCAGGACGCTGGGCAAACAGGCCGTTGGTGACCAGGCCGACAATCTGGTTCAGATCACTTTCCAGCTGGCGTGGATCAGTTATGGACATGTTGTATATATCAATAATGATGTTGCCGTTATCGGTGACCACACCTTCACGGTAAACCGGGTCTCCACCCAGTTTTACTATTTCCCGCCCGACATGGCTGCGCGCCATGGGTATTACCTCAACCGGCAGGGGAAACTCCCCCAGCACTTTTACAAACTTGCTGGCATCTGCAATACAGATGAATTCCCTGGCTACAGCAGCGATAATTTTCTCACGGGTCAGGGCAGCACCGCCGCCTTTGATTAACTGCAGGTAATCATTGGCTTCATCAGCTCCATCAATATAGACACTCACTTCATCCACACTATTGAGGTCAAAGACCGGAATATTGTGCGCCTCCAGCCGACGTTTGGTTTCTTCCGAACTGGCCACAGTGGCATTAACCCTGTGTGCGGCCTCACCAAGCAGGTCGATGAACATGTTGGCAGTTGATCCGGTGCCTACCCCGATGACGCTGTCATCATCATCAAGATGTTTCTGAATGCGCTCAAAAGCGGCTCTGGCAACGGCTTTTTTTAATTCATCCTGGGTCATTTACGGGCCTGTTTATGCTGAAAAACTGTAAAAAAGTGTCAGGTTGAAAGTCTAACCAACTGGGCACCAACTAGCGAGTGAATAAGGCCGGCTTGCACAGAGTAATTATCTTGCTTAAATCTATATTTACACTTACAATTCATTAAGTTACATAAATAAGCTTGAAAATTAATAAAGAATAGCCTGTAACTTAAATTTATTACTGTAGTTTATGAAGGTAATTACATGGGTAAAAAGCCGGATATTCTTGTTGTATTGATTGTAATTTTTGGTGCAGGAATCCTGATAAGCGGCGTTGCACAAAGCGCCCTGTTCTAGCTTTTCGGGTATTCCGGTCAGGGGTCTACACGATAGACCGTCTGATCTGTCACTATCATATCAAGTGGAACGTCCCATTCGGCACGTTCAAGTCTTTCGACCCTCTGACATTCATGCCCCAGGCCAATCAGTTTCGGTGTTTTCCCTGAATTATCCCCGGCTTCCCTGTGCACAGTTGCCAGGGTCCTGTCATAAAAGCCCTGACCCATACCCAGTCTTGTTCCAGCGGTGTCAAAGGCGACCAGGGGCAGAAAAATAATATCGAGATTTTCCGGCGACAGGGTGTTATTCGGATAGAGTGGGGGCTCGGTAATACCAAATTTATTGGCAAGCAGTTTGGTATCCGGCTGGTACTGGGCGAACAGGAGTTGGGGCAGGTTTTTATCAAGTACCGGGAGGTAGCAGTTCTTACCAGCCTGCAGTGCTTCCTGCATCAAGAGCTGAGGGTCGATCTCGCCATCGAAAGCCTGGTAAAAAGCCAGGCTCTGTGCGGCCTGGAAATCCGGATCCTGCAATATCGCACTACAAACTGAGCGCGCTGCATCGGCCTGTGCCTGCGGGGGGATTGAGCGCCTGAGCTGGCGTATTTTCTTTCTTATTTGTAAGTGCTTACTATCTTTTAAATGCTTATTACTCATGTAACTGATTCACAAGTACATACTTACAATAGAGAAGGGAAGTTAGAAACTCTCCGGAATACCGCTACCAAATGAGTCCTGAACCCAAGCGTTCAGGTGGTGGCTCGTCCGGTATATCAGGCTTTCCGTCTTGCGGACTTGCACAACAATACCTTTGGGCAAAGCCTCCAAGGTGTAATTATCGGCTCAGGGACAATATTGGTTGGCCAATATTCCAGGGAGCATGCAATCATTATAGACTATTTGGGGAAAGCTGAAAGGGGTAAATCAAGGTTCCGGGAATCAGGGCTTTTCAGATTTCGTACTGCCGGGAGGTCTGCAGAGCTGATTCAATTTTCTTTTCCAGATGCGAAAGGAATTCCTGCGCATCACTCTCAGAATCGTTGGCTTCCTTGGAGCTTTGCAGGAGTTCATGGCACAGGTTCAGCGCTGTCATGACGACAACTTTTTCAAAGCCCAGCGTGGAACCGGCTTTTTTAATCTGTTCCATCTGCTTGTTCAGGTAAGTGGCAGATTGACGCAAGGCATCTTCTTCATCCGGACTGCAGGCGATCTGGTAATCCCTGCCCAGTAATTGAATGCTGATACTGTTTTTTTCTGCCATAAATCAGCTACCCTGCTCAAGAGTTTTAAGACGGCGCAAAACCTTTTCCAGTCGCACCCGGGCGAGCTGGTTTTTATCGTGTAATGCCTTGCGTTCACTTTGCAAAGTGCTGGTTTCATCACGCAGGGCCTGATTTTCAGCCTTCATTTCTGCGCAAAGCTGAATCAGTTCATCAACTTTCTCTTCCAGGCCGCTGTAAGTAGAATTGCTCATGGTTTAATGCCCTTCCTATTCTGGCCAGTAACTATAAAACGCGGTGAACAGTGGGTCAACTTACTTTTTGGTAAAAAATTTAGAGTAATCAGGCCCTTGGTTGGACCTGTTAAACTTAATCTTAAGCGCGAATATTTTTAAGTGACAGGGTATTATAGGAAACAATCAGTATTAACAAGTAACCGGAGAGTTACAGTGACAGTTGATTTTGCAAAAGTAACAATCATGTTGGCCGATAATAACATCTATAATTCAGCCTCGGAGTTGCACGGGATTATCTGTGGTGCACTGAGTGCAGGAGCAGAGGCTGAGAAAGTGCATCTGATCTGGCATCTGCTGGGCCAGTCTGGCAAACCCAGTAAAATTCTCAGCGAGCTGATTGAACGACTCGCATTGGAGTCAGCCAGGCAGCTGGAGGACCCGGGCTTTTCTTTCCAGCTGCTGCTGCCGGATGATGATACTGAACTGGGACTGCGCCTGCGTGCACTGGGTAACTGGTGTGAAGGCTACATCAGTGGATTTGGCGGGACCTATGCCAAGGCCGATGCTTCCCTGCAGGATGAAACCCGGGAAGTGCTGAAAGATTTTACTGCTATCGCAGACCTCGACAGCGGTGATGAAGAAGGCAATGAGCGGGACGAAAAAGATTATATGGAAGTAATGGAGTATGTACGGGTTGCCGCCAGCACAGTCTATGCCCAGGGGCAACTGGGAGTGAAACCGGCAACAAGTGAAAACCAGGAAGAGAAAAACTGGCACTAGTAACCCTTTAAGATGATATCGCCTAATGCAGATTGAAAAAAAATTATTTATCAAGCGCCGTCAGGAACTGATGGCCCAGATGGAGCCGGACAGTATTGCAGTCCTTTCTGCAGCCAGGCCAAGATTAAGAAATGGTGATGCTGATTATACTTACCGACAGAACAGTGACTTTTATTACCTGACTGGTTTTGCAGAGCCTGAAGCAATTCTGGTGCTTGTCCCCGGCCGCGAACAGGGAGAATCGATACTTTTCTGTCAGGAAAAAGATGAACTCAAGGAACTCTGGAATGGCAAACTGCTTGGACCGGAAGCCGCTATCGACACTCTGGGCATGGATGACAGTTTTCCCATCGACGATGTTGACGATATTCTGCCGGGCCTGATTGAAGGCCGTGAGCGGGTTTATTCTCCCATGGGCAAAGATGAACAGTTTGACCACCAGCTGATGGAGTGGGTAAGAGTTATCCGCAGTAAAGTGAGAAGTGGCGCTCATCCGCCGGGAGAATTCCTGGTGCTGGATCATATCCTTCATGAAATGCGCCTGATCAAATCCAAGGCTGAGCTGAGCCTGATGAAAAAATCGGCACAGATAGCCGTTGCGGCTCACAAGCGCGCGATGCATGCCTGTCGTCCGGGCATGCAGGAATATGAACTGGAAGCAGAATATCTTTATGAATTTGCCCGTTCAGGTTGCCTGGCTCCGGCTTACAGTTCAATTGTGGCAGGCGGCCCGAATGCCTGTATTCTGCATTACACCACCAATGACCAGCCGCTTAATGATGGTGAACTGGTGCTGATTGATGCAGGTTGTGAATATGAATATTACGCTTCAGACATCACCCGAACCTTCCCGGTTAACGGAAAATTCACGGCGGAGCAAAAAGCGCTTTATGACATTGTGCTGGATGCACAGCTTGAAGCCATTAAAGTGATCAAGCCCGGGGCACATTGGGATGATGCTCATAACAGGACGGTGGAAGTTATTACTGAAGGTCTGCTCGAACTTGGACTGTTAAAGGGCAAATTAAAAGACCTGATAGCTGAAGGTGCATACAAGGACTTTTACATGCATCGTGCCGGCCACTGGCTGGGAATGGATGTCCATGATGTTGGTGATTACAAGATTGAAGGCAAGTGGCGCCTGCTTGAGCCGGGCATGGTCATGACCGTTGAACCCGGCATCTATGTTTCTGAACGCAACAGCTCAGTTGCTGAAAAATGGCGCGGCATTGGTATTCGAATTGAAGATGATGTCGCGGTCAGCAAAAAAGGCAACGAGGTGCTGACCAAAGGGTTGCCAAAAACCACGGCCGAGATTGAATCTTTCATGGCGGCCTGAGATGCAGACTCCGCAACATGCTCATTATGATCTGGTGGTAATCGGTGCCGGTATGGTGGGCCTGAGTCTTGCCCTGGCATTGCAACACCAAGCCCATGTTGATCCGGCGAAAATCCTGCTGCTTGAATCACGGCCAATCAGCAAGGACAAAGCCCTGCAACCCGGTTTTGACGCTCGCTCAACTGTACTTTCCTACGGCACGGTAAAACAATTGCAAAACCTGAATCTGTGGCAGGATCTGCACGCCCATGCCTGCCCGATAAAGCAAATTCATGTTTCGGACAAGGGTCGTTTTGGGAATACGCTGATCAACGCTGAAGAAGAACAGGTATCAGCACTTGGCTATGTACTGGAGAACCAGCACCTGGGGCAGGTGCTGAATAACAGGCTTCTGCAGTCTGAATCGCTGGAGTGTCTGAGTCCGGTAGACGTTCTGTCGGTCAGTCAGGAAAAAGACGCGGCTCTGGTGCACTGCCGAAGTGAGGAGCAGGAATATGATGTCAGGACCTCTCTGGTGGTACTGGCTGAAGGTGGACGTTCGGGGCTGATTGAAAAGATGGGTATCGTCAGACGGAATTACGACTATCAGCAAGCAGGCATAATTGCCAATATCGGCTTTGAACATGCCCATGAATATATTGCCTATGAGCGTTTCACCGGCAATGGGCCGCTGGCCATTTTGCCGCTGAATCCCTGGCAGGGCGAACAGCGCGCCGCCCTGATCTGGACACAGGGCCTCGATAAGTACCAGACATTAATTGCAGCTGATGATGAATATTTTCTGCAGTTTTTGCAGTCCGAGTTCGGCTATCGACTGGGTGAACTGACAAAAGTCGGAGAACGCACAGGCTTTCCTTTTATGCTGCAGGAGAGTAATGAACAGATCCGTCATCGCCTGGTATTGCTGGGGAATGCGGCACACACACTACACCCGGTTGCAGGGCAGGGATTTAACCTGGCCTTCAGGGACGCCCTGTGTCTGGCGGCCAATATCGCCCAGTCACTGCAGGATCGAGTGGATCCGGGTGCTTACTCCCGTCTGCAGGCCTATCTGCTAAGTGTTGAACAGGACCAGGACCGCACTATCAATTTCAGCCATTATCTGACGCGGCTGTTTTCCACCGAAAGCAATACTCTGTCGGCAGCCAGGAAAATGGGGCTGATCGGCATTGACCTCTTCCCGGCATTGAAAAAAACACTCAGCCTGCAGGCCATGGGTCTGGGTAATTCCACGCTGGATTTTTCATAACAGCATGCAGAACCTGAGCCGGACAATTCTTCAGTTGGAAGAAAGAATATTACACCAGCCATTTGATGAGAATATTGCTGCTTTACTCGCTGACGACATGTGGGAAATCGGCAGTTCGGGGGTAAAGCATTCGCGTGATGAAATCTGCCAGTGGCTGAAAATTAAACCGGCAGATGCCTGCTGGCAGCTCAGTGATTTCAAACTCCAGGAATTAAGCGCTGATTTATTGCTGTGCAGCTATCGGGCCAGACAGATCGCTCCCGCGATTTCTGCCTCTGCCGGTGCATTACATAGTTCGCTCTGGAAAAAGGGCGAGCATGGCTGGCAAATGTGCTTTCATCAAGGGACTAAACTTGTCGACAAATAGATGACAAGGGGAGGTCGGTCTGTAGCGGGGCTTTCTAGCCAGTGCCAAAGATGGCTTTAAGAATAAAGAAGAAAATAATGGCCAGAATGGCACCGGCAGGCAGTGTGACCAGCCAGGAAATAAAAATTCGTCTTACCACACCAAACTCCAGTGCTCCCCTCCCGGCTCGTGCCAGACCAACACCCAATACTGCTCCGACCAGGGTGTGCGTGGTTGAAACCGGGATCCCTGTCGCTGATGCAAGCACCACTGTTGATGCGGCTGACAACTCGGCTGAGAATCCCAGTGAAGGTTTCAGGTTGGTAATTTTCTTGCCGATGGTTGCCATCACCTTGTGGCCGTACATCATCAGCCCAAAAACAATGCCGATACCTCCCAGAAACAGTATCCAGATCGGCATCAAGGCTTGTTGTGAGACTTCACCGGAACGCACCACGGAATTGATAGCAGCCAGAGGGCCAATGGCATTGGCAACATCATTTGAGCCATGGGCGAAGGCCATACTACAGGCTGTGAAAATCATCAGGGTGGCAAATACTTTTTCAATCTGGTCCAGATGCAGGTGATGATCCTCATCGATATGTGGTTCTACTTTACGTTGCATATAGACACCCAGCGCCATTACGGCGATTCCAACAGCAACAGAGGCGGCCAGTGACTGTAGAAAAGTTACTTCAAGACCAACATTGGTGAGCCCCTTGGTAAAAGTCACCATGGAAATCATTAAGCCAACCATAAACATATAGATTGGGATATAACGCCTGGCATTGATTAGGGGTGTCTCGCTGTCAAGAATCAGAATATGTACAGAGCGATAGATGCAAAAAGCCAGTAAGCCGGCTATCAGCGGGGAACTGATCCAACTCATGGCGATAGTGACAACTGCATTCCAGTTGACAGAATTTGCTCCCAGACCAACCACGCCAAAGCCGACAATCGCACCAACAATGGAGTGGGTAGTGGATACCGGCCAGCCTTTCATGGTCGCAATCAGCAACCAAACGCCTGCTGCGAGCAAAGCCGCCAGCATGCCATAAACCAGTAATTCAGGCGTTCCGGATAGCAGTGCCGGATCAATGATTCCACGCCTTATGGTTGAGGTTACCTGGCCTCCGGCCAGGAAGGCTCCGGTAAATTCAAAAATAGCGGCGACTATTATGGCCTGTTTCAGCGTCAGTGCACCGGAACCGACAGAAGTTCCCATGGCATTGGCAACATCATTAGCGCCAACCCCCCAGGCCATGAAAAATCCAAACAGTATTGCGAGAATTAGCAGTATAGTGCCGTATTCACCAAGAACATCCATCAACGTGCCCCAGAAATATCTGTAAAAAAATAGTGCCAGCAGTTGTAGAGCTGAGCCCTTCTTATTATTTTTGTTTCCGCGCCATCCATAAAAAAATCATTATACTCATGGCTTATGACGAATCTATGACAAGTTTGGGTATAAGTGATTGATTTATCTAAATGTAATTCGTTGTGAATCAATCTGTACGCCTGCCTGATATACAATGCTATAGTTTTGTCAGGGCATTTATTATTCTTGAAGCTTACAATCCTGAAGCCGTAATTTGTGAATTGATAATAAGCGCTTTGGCTATGCAAATACCCGGTTTTTTTAAGTTTTAAGGTAAAAAACCTATAACTGCCCGAAATGCTTGAGAAAGCTCTGAATAATTATTTTTTTAACAAATCTTTAATATCTCCATGGTAGCCTTCGCATCGGGTTAATTTGACAGGTATAGGTACAGCAAGTGGCTGCAAAAAAAATTCTCATCATCGAAGATGAACCGGATATTCTGGAAGTACTGAGTTACAACCTGAAGCGTGAAGGATTTCAGGTTGTGACTGCCCTTGACGGGGATAAAGGACTAAATCTCGTGCGCAGGGAAAAACCTGACCTGGTGATTCTTGATCTGATGTTGCCAGGGATGGATGGAGTCGAAATTTGTTCAACGATAAAAAATGATAATGAACTGATGTCCACCCTTGTGATCATGGTTACAGCCAAAGGTGAAGAAAGTGATATTGTGCTGGGGCTAGGCGTTGGCGCTGATGATTATGTCTCCAAGCCTTTCAGCCCCAGGGAGCTGGTAGCCAGGGTAAAAGCAGTATTACGTCGTGGCCTTATTATTGATGCCAGTGGCGGGAAAGAAAAAATTGAGTGTGGAGCTCTCGTTATTGATAGCGCCAGATACAAAGTGATGGTCGATGGTGAAGAAGTAAAACTGACAGCCACTGAGTTCAGGATTTTGCAGTATCTCGCCAGTAATGCCGGAAGGGTATTTTCCAGAGAACAGTTATTAAACAAGGCTCTGGGAGACGCCACTGTGGTTGTAGACAGAAATATTGATGTCCATATTCGTGGTATCCGCAAAAAGCTGGCAATTCAGCCACCAGTAATTGAAACAATTCGGGGAGTGGGGTACCGCTTTCAAGAACTTACCGGATGAATTTTAATTTTTCCTTTTTCTGGCGCATTCTACTGGTCTACGCGGGGATCTTTCTTGGAGGGGTTGCAGCTTTTCTTTGGCTTACTAATGGTCAGATAAGAGCAGACCTGGAAGATCAGCTGGCTGAAGAACTCAGAGTACAAACTGAACTGCTGGCAAACCAGTCTGAAGTAATTATCTCCTCTGATAATCAGCAAGCGCTGGCAACATTAAATAATAATTTTTCTTCTATAAGCGGGAAGCGTTTTACTATTATTGATTCGCAGGGAATTGTGCTTGCAGATTCCCATGACAATGCTTCACAGATGCCCAATCATTTACGCCGTCCGGAAATTCAAAATGCAATTGCCAGTGGCAGTGGGCAGGTAAGTCGGTTCAGCCAGACAATAGGTGAAGACCTGATCTATTATGCCTTGCCTGTTTATCAGCAGGGTGAACTGCGCGGCATTGTGAGGGCTGCAGCTTTTACCGATGAACTTGGGATGAAAATTCGTTCGCAACAGTCAGGAATATTATGGAAATCCCTGATAATTTCTCTTGTTGGCATAGTGCTGCTTGCAGTGATGGCTTTTCTTCAGGCCCGGTCAGTTGAAAAGCTTGCTTTGATCGCATCCGATATTGCTGATGGTAATTTTAAAGGACGCGTACCGGAAAAAAATGCGCTTGGCCTGAGAAAAATTGCCAAAGTAATTAATGAGCTTGCACGTAACTCAGCGGCAAACCTTTCTGACATTACAACGGACAGAAACCGCCTGGCTGCAATTTTTGCCGGGATGGTAGAGGGGGTGATTGATGTTGACCAGAACCAGAAAATATTGCACATCAATGATGCTGCGGCAAAACTGCTGGGAGTAAATGCACAGGAAAGCACCGGCAAAGCGGTCTGGCAGGAAGTAAGGCATAATGAAATTACCCAGGCCCTGGAAGAAGCGATCAAGTCGCAGTCGGTCGTCAAATCTCAAATAACGCAGGTTTTTTCCAGTGGAAAAAATGAAGAAGAGTCTGTTGTTGATATCTATGCAGCATCATTGAGTGACGATTCAGGAAAGCCGATTGGAGCGGTCGTTGTACTGCATGACATAAGCGAGCTGAAAAGCCTGGAAAGAATTCGTACTGATTTCGTTGCAAATGCTTCACATGAATTAAAAACTCCGATTACTGCTATCAGGGGGCTGTCGGAAAGTGTTATCGATGATGAGGCTATTGAAAGAGAAACTGTTATCCATTTTATGCAGCGGATACATTCGCAAAGTTTACGTTTATCACAACTGGTTGGTGACCTGATGACACTTTCAAGACTGGAGGCAGCCCAGGAAAGTGACCAGTTTTCAATTATCAACATGAATGACCTGGTCAGGAATTCTGTGATTTCCGCAGAAACAGCTATAGAAGGAAAAAACCAGAAACTGAATGTTGATATTACCAAAGAGAAAATTGAAGTTTACGGAGACAGGCAAAACCTGAGTCAGCTTGTTGATAACCTGATTGATAATGCAAATAAATACACCCCGGAAAATGGTGAGATATTTGTACGTTTATTACGTGAAGGCAATGAAATGATTCTGGAAGTTGTTGATACCGGTATTGGTATCAGTCCGCAATTTCAGCAACGGATATTTGAGCGCTTTTACCGGATTGACAAAGCCCGCTCACGAAGTCTGGGTGGAACGGGTCTTGGTCTCTCAATTGTTAAAAATATTGCTGAGAAGCATGACGGAGTGATTGATATAAAAAGCCAGCAGGGGAAAGGCTCAACTTTCTCCTATCGCATGCAGGTGGTGAGCTAGGGAACCCCTGATTCAGAATGAAACAGACAGATCCACCTGTAAACGGTCATAATCTGATCCGGTCGAAATCTGCTCGTTCATAAAATAGGTAAACCCGACACTGGTATTGGAGATTAACTCGTAGGCTGCAGATACGATATGACCTTTCGCGTCCGTACCACCGCCACCGTAATCTGAATCCGCAAACGTCGCAAAGACTGCATCAGCTTCCAGGTTCTGGTAACTGTAGCTCAATTCCCACAATGCCCTGGCAATACCGGCGCCGATTACCCAGCCAGTATCAGCTGTATCGGCATCAAGATTTTCCACATAGTCACCAAACAGGCTGACTTCATAGTCCTGCAACATGAAACTGTAATCTGCGAAAAGCTCAAGCTCTTCATAATCATATAGAAAAGCGCCACTATTATCGGCGCTGTTACCAAAAAGGTCTGCATCATAAAAGGCATTACTGCCCTTAACCGATGCATCATAGTAACCCGCGCCAAAAGTCAGCCCGGCCAGGCGATAGCCGAGTTGTGCACCCCACATGGATTCCTTGTCCTGCTGCCCGGCCCTGTCATCACTTTCAAGAATCATGGTGGCAGCATTGAAAAACAGGCCGTTTGCCGAATATCTCAGTGCCAGGCCTTCCGGGCGATAATCACCGTCCCAAAGCATGGCATTGCCGCCAGGGCGATAAAAGACATTTTTATATTTGCCACCAGTAAAAGTGAGATTGTCTATGCCACGGTATTCAAAATAGGCATAGTCCAGACGGATATCCTTGGTACTTGCAGCATTACCAAGGGTCTGATTAGTTGATATGGGATCATCACCACCGCTGGCAAGCCCGATACTTGCTGACCAGTCATCATTGACTGTAGCACTGAGGTCCACTCTTGCCCTGAGGCGGTTGCGGTTACGGTCTTTGAGGCTGGTCGCATCATCGATATTTTCATAACGGGTTCGCAGGTCACCGGAAACTGATATGTTATTTACCCAGTTGTTGCTGGCTTCTGCCGGTTCTTCCCGGGAATCAGATTCGAGTTGCTCCAGTCGCGCAGATAACTGTGCAATTTGCTGCCTGAGTTCAGCAATCGTGGCGGCGTCCGCCTGAGCAAAACCAGCTTGTGGAGCAAAAACTGCAACACAAACCAGGGCTAACTGGGTGAAAGTTGAAGGGATTTTAGTGCTTGCTTTGGGAAGGCCTGCTACACGAATCATTAACAATCTCCTGGGACTTGCAAGTCAATAAAGAGCTGGCTCGTATATCCTGCCCTGTTTCGGGGCGAATTCTGAGGAATCTTTATTAAGAATTTATTAAGGAATGGAAAAGCTTTGGTTAAAAATTAAGTTTAGGTTAATTTTTTATTAACAAAATATGAAATTTGGAGCTTTTTCAACTTTACGTTTACCTGTTCTTAATATTTCTGTCAGACAGAAATTGTGAACTTAATTTACTCTTTATAATATCTTAACAATACGATGGAAGAATGCCGCCCAGATTGTCTGTGCCACTCAAGATGATAGGGAGCGCTCTTATGTCAGATCACACTATTTCTTCTTCTTTGCCGTTCAGCTTACGTATCCCCTTGTTTGGGGTCCTGTTTCTGCTTGTCTCATGTTCAGGCGGGGAACAGGATGGAGCCGCGAATGCGGGTTCAGAACGCCTGAGTGGCGAGGTTCGTATTGATGGTTCAAGTACTGTATTTCCAATAAGTGAAGCCGTTGCAGAAGAGTTTCTTGCTATCGAGCCGCGGGTCAGAGTTACGGTAGGGGTTTCCGGAACCGGGGGCGGTTTTCAGAAATTCGCCGCCGGTGAAATCGATATCGCTGATGCATCCAGGCACATTCGTGAGTCTGAGGCAGAAGCAGCTAGAGCTAACGGTATTGAATACCTGGAGATTCCGGTCGCCTCTGATGGCCTTTCCGTAATAGTTAATAAAGATAATACCTGGGTAGATCATTTAACTGTTGCCGAGCTCAACATGATATGGGCACCTGGCAGTATGGTTGACTCCTGGAATGACGTCAGACCTGAATGGCCTGATGAGCCACTGCGACTTTATGGGCCAGGAACAGACTCGGGAACATTTGATTATTTCACTGAGGCGATCAATGGTTCTTCAGGCGCCTCACGACCGGATTACACAGCCAGTGAAGATGATAATGTTCTGGTTCAGGGAATCAGCGGAGATCAGTATTCACTCGGATTTTTTGGCTTTGCCTATTACGTGGCTAATGCGGACTCCCTCAAGCTGGTTCCCGTTGATGGCGGTAATGGCCCGGTAAGCCCATCACTGGAAACAATTAACAATGGCACCTACAGCCCTCTCTCCCGGCCGATATTCATCTACCTGAGTAAACCGAGTACCGCCCGGGAAGAAGTGAGAACCTTTGCTGATTTTTATATTGATCAGGCAGCTTTACTGGCAGAGGAAGTTGGTTATGTTGCCTTGACGGAATCAGAGTATCAGCAATCCCGGGAAGCCCTGGCCAATTTTTGAGCCAGCTTAAACACAGCCGGAATATTCATAAATTTTTTCTGCTTCTTTTTAGCAGGTGAATATTCCGGCTGTGTTTTTTCGTGTTAGAATCGCGACCGAAAATACCGAAGCAAAAAGAGAAGCAAGTGCGAATGGCTAAAGCAGCCTCCTCTTCAATCAAGAAACGCGGTAGGCTCTTCGGTGAATCCTGCATCATTACATGGCTCATGGCTTGCGCAGGTATTTCTCTTGTCACTACAGCAGCTATCATTGGAATCCTCCTTAAAGAATCTTTCGTTTTTTTTGAAAACGTAAGTCCGCTTGAATTTTTCTTTGGCACCAGCTGGGTGCCTATTCTGCAACCAAGTTCTTTTGGTGTACTGCCACTGCTTTGGGGAACCCTGCAGGTAACTATTGGTGCAGCCATCATTGCGATTCCCCTGGGGCTGGCCTGTGCAATTTATTTAAGTGAGTATGCGTCTCCGAAGATGCGGACCTATATCAAACCTTTGCTGGAATTGCTGGCTGGTATTCCGACAGTGGTCTACGGTTATTTTGCCTTAACTTTCGTGACGCCGGTTCTGAGAAGTATTTTTCCTGATGTCCAGGTCTTCAATGCGCTCTCTGCCGCCATCGTGGTTGGCATCATGATTCTGCCAATGATCGCAACACTTAGTGATAATGCCTTACGAGCCGTACCGGACAGCCTGCGACAGGGGGCCTACGCGCTGGGTGCCACCTCATTTGAAGTAACCACAAAAGTCGTTGTGCCTGCAGGGCTTTCAGGAGTCATGGCTTCATTTCTGCTGGCTATTTCCAGGGCCATTGGTGAAACTATGGCTGTGACTATTGCTGCAGGACAGACTCCAAACCTTTCATTGAGTATGTTCGAAAGCATCCAGACCATGACGGCCTATATCGTACAGGTGAGTCTGGGTGATACCCCGACTGGTGGCATAGCCTACCAGACCCTGTTCGCTGTTGGTGCCCTGTTATTTGCCATCACTCTGGTGATTAATATTTTTTCACAATTGATACTTAACCGCTATCGCGAGGTTTACGATTAATGTCGCTGATCTCTGAAAAAGACAGACAGAAATTAATCAAGCGTAAGCGAATCGCATTTCTGTTTTCGAAATTGTGTGCACTCATTACCTGGACAAGTGTCCTTTTACTGGCCGTACTTTTATACCAGGTTTCAAGCGACGGATTCGGCTGGGTCGACTGGCAGTTTTTGTCAAGCTTTCCCTCCCGCTTTCCGGAACGAGCAGGCATTAAATCAGCAATAGTCGGAACACTTTGGCTGATTGGTCTGGTTGCACTAATTTCTATCCCGGTTGGTGTATCTTCTGCTTTGTACCTGGAAGAGTTTGCCAAACCCGGAAAACTTAACAAGTTTATTGAAGTCAATATTTCCAACCTTGCCGGTGTGCCATCAATAGTTTATGGAATTCTTGGCCTGGCCATTTTTGTGAGGTTTTTTGCTCTTGAAAGGTCTTTGCTTTCCGGTGCTTTAACGATGAGTTTGCTGATCTTGCCAGTCATTATTATTGCCAGCCGTGAAGCAATCAGGTCAGTGCCCATGAGTATCCGTTATGCAGCTTTTTCACTTGGGGCCACGCGCTGGCAAACTACCTGGGCGCATGTCCTGCCGGCATCATTTCCAGGAATAATGACCGGAGTCATTCTTGCCCTGTCCAGAGCCATTGGAGAAACGGCGCCTTTGATTATGATCGGTGCGCTGACATTTGTTGCATTCCTGCCGGCAGGTCCAATGGACTCATTTACGGCTATGCCGATACAGATTTATAACTGGGTATCCAGACCGCAACAGGAATTCCATGATCTGGCTGCTGCCGGGATTATTGTCTTGCTGATTGTGCTTTTACTGATGAATGCAACAGCAATCTATATCCGTAATAAAACAGAAAAGAGATTGAAATAATGGCCGATCTGGCAATCCAAGGTAAAGCGAAATCAATGAATGCAGAATCAGACAGCAAAGCAATTGCCGCGCTGAATCTGGATAATGTCAGCATTTCCTATTCAGATACCCCGGCAGTTAAAAATGTGTCCTGCCGCTTTTTGCGAAAAAAAATCACATCCATCATTGGCCCTTCAGGGTGCGGAAAAAGTACCTTGTTGCGCTCGTTGAACCGGATGAATGATTTTATTGACGGGGTAAGCCTTGAAGGCAGAATCATGTTTGGAGAAGAAGACCTGTACGGACCCGACGTTGATTCTGTAGAAGTCAGGCGTCGCATCGGCATGGTATTTCAAAAACCCAATCCGTTTCCAAAGTCGATTTACAATAATATTGCCTGGGGTCCATCCATTAATGGCTATGAAGATTCCATGGATGAACTGGTGGAACGATCCCTTAAACAGGCAGCACTCTGGGAAGAAGTTAAGGACCGTCTGCACGATTCTGCACTCAACCTTTCTGGCGGGCAGCAGCAACGTTTATGTATTGCCCGGGCACTGGCAATGGAACCGGAAATTCTGCTGATGGATGAACCCTGTTCCGCCCTGGATCCAATCTCGACAGCGCATATTGAAGACCTGATGTTTGAATTAAAAACGCGTTATACAATCATTATTGTCACGCATAATATGCAACAGGCTTCCCGAATTTCAGATTACACTGCCTTTATGGAGCTGGGTCATCTGATAGAATTTGGTGATACTGAGCAAGTATTTACCAAACCCGGCAAGAAACGAACGGAAGAATATGTCACCGGGCGTTTTGGCTAATAAACTGAAGGTATTATATGTCCTTGCATTTGCAGCGTGATCTGGACCATCTTAAAAAAGAGATTCTTACCATTGGCGGTTTGGTAGAAGAAGCGATTAACAATTCGATCAGGGCTCTGCGAAACCGCGACACTTCACTGGCGCAGGCTGTCATCGACAAAGAATACATAATCGATGAAAAAGAAGTGGATATTGAAGAAGAATGCCTGAAGATTCTTGCCTTACACCAGCCGGTCGCAACAGATTTACGATTTATTGTTGTGATACTGAAAGTGAATAATGACCTGGAGAGAATGGGGGACTTTGCAACCAATATAGCTCAGCGTGCGCTTACCCTTTCTGAACAGGACCCTTTGCCGGAATTACTGGAATTTATCGAAAGCCTCCCGGGGATGGTACAGAAAATGGTCCGGGATACCCTCGATGCACTGGTAAAAATGGATGTTACTCTCGCCCGAAAAGTAATGCGTTCTGATGATGCCGTGGATGATATCAACAGGCGTATGTACATTAAGGTCAATGAAGCAATTCTCAAAGACAGCTCTGTCGCAGAACGCGCAATCAGCCTGCTCTCAGTGTCCCGCTACCTTGAAAGGGTGGCTGATCTGAGCACCAATATCGCTGAGGATGTAGTGTTTATGGCTGAAGGCAACGTGATCAGGCACGAATTTGATTAGAGCTTTCCTGGGTCAACTGGGTAATTCCATTTGACTTATTAATGAGAATAATTATCATCTAGAGTCTCCGACTCAACAAACTAGAGCAATTCATGTTTAAAAATATTTCAGTGCTCTTGGGCACACTGATACTGGTCGGCTGTTCCCTCAGCAGACAGGATCAGTCAATCTCGGCCGAGGATGTCGTCGATACTTATATCAGTATCGCCCAGGCGGCCTATGAAGACTCGCTTATCTCAGCCCGGGTTATGGAAGACGCTATTGCCGCCTTGCTTGATAACCCGAATGAAATGACCCTGGCCTATGCCCGCAATGCCTGGCTGGCAGCCCGGGTTCCCTACCAGCAGACGGAAGTCTATCGCTTCGGCAATGCCGTGGTGGATGAGTGGGAAGTACGGGTTAATGCCTGGCCTCTGGATGAAGGCCTGATTGACTATACCGCTGCTTCCTATGGCGAAGAGTCGGATATTAATTATTTCTATAACGCCAATATCATAGCCAATGAGCTGATTGATGTGGGCGGCGTCAGTGTGGATGCTGCACAGATAAGCCCGCAGCTGCTGGCAGAAACCCTACATGAAATCGACGGGGTGGAATCCAATGTGGCCACCGGCTACCACGTGATTGAATTCCTGCTCTGGGGCCAGGACCTTAACGGTACCAACCCGGGAGCGGGGGAGAGGCCGGCCACGGATTTTTCCCTGCAGAATTGCAGCAATGGTAATTGTGACCGACGCCGGGACTATCTGGAAGCCGCTACCAGCTTACTGATTGCGGACCTGGAAGAAATGGTCTTCAACTGGCAACCAGGCGGTGCAGCCTATCAGGACCTGCGCAGCAAGGGCCCCGATGGTGGGTTGGCGACCATGCTTACCGGCATGGGTTCACTGGCTTATGGCGAACTGGCAGGGGAAAGAATCCGGCTGGGCCTGTTACTGAATGACCCTGAAGAGGAGCATGACTGTTTCTCGGATAACACCCATAACTCACATTACTACAATGCGCTGGGCATCAAGAATGTTTATCTCGGGGAATATGAGCGAATAAACGGCACCGTGGTGAGCGGCCCCTCCCTGGAAGACCTGCTGGAGCAGGAAGCCCCGGTAGTGGCGGCGCAGATGCGTGCCCGGCTGGAAAGTACCGAGCTGGCAATGAATGATATGGTGGCTGAAGCTCGGCGTGGCAATACCTTTGACGTACTGATTGCCAGCAATAATTCTGAGGGGGAAGCCATTGTTTCCAATGTGGTTGATGCCCTTATGGAAGAAACGCGCACGATTGAAGACATTATTCGTGTTCTGAATCTGCAAAATGTGAGTATTGAGGGATCTGATAGCCTGACCCCCCTGTAGTTTCATCTATATCTTTGCGCTCATCAAACAGGAAGCCTGCCATGCAAAGGCGCATTTTAATTTTATTTCTGGGTTGCTGGAGTCCGGTACTGCTGGCGCAGTTAAACCCTTTTGGTATATCTGAACAGGGGCTGGATTATGAAGCAGGGCGGGCCATCTTTGAAAAAGTCTGGGTCAGCTCACCTTCTTCGACACAGGCCAGTGATGGACTCGGGCCCCTCTATAATGCCCGTTCCTGCGAACAGTGCCATATAGAATCAGGCAAGGGTGACACTGATACGGGCCTTATCTTCCGAATTAATCATGCGCAATTTGGCTCCCAGATCCAGAACCGGGCTGTTCCGGGATTAGCAGCGGAACCTCAGCCAGCAATCGGCATGATCAACACCGAAGTAAGCCTGGCTGACGGGACGGTGATTAGCTTACAGGCGCCGCAATTCCAGTTTGAGGACAGCCAGGAAATTAATGAATTTTCTGCCCGACTGGCGCCTTCACTGGCAGGCATTGGCGTGCTGGCCAATATTCCGATTACCGATTTGATGCGCCTGGCTGATCCAGCAGACAGAAATGATGATGGTATTTCCGGTCGCAACGGCCTGGGTCGCTTTGGCTGGAAAGCTGATGTCACTTCCCTAGCCGAGCAGGTTGGCCTGGCACTGAGCCTGGATATTGGCATCAGCTCAACCCTTTACCCTGACCCCTATGCAGATTGCACCTCCATGCAGGATGACTGCCTGATGATGCCGCATGGAGCATCAGAGCAGCATCAGGAGATGGAGCTGGGGATTGAGGCTTTTAACACACTGGTCAATTTTGTCCGACAAATCCCTCCGCCACCTGTCGGGCAGATCGATCAGGCTGGCCAGGCAGTCTTTGATGAGCTGGCTTGTGGCGCCTGCCATGCGAGCGGCTTTGGCAGCGGCAATATAAACCCCTATACGGATATGCTTTTGCACGACATGGGGCCGGCGCTGGCGGATAATCAGAATAATGCTTTTTCCCAGGAATGGCGGACACCGGCATTATGGGGCCTGGCCGCTTATACCCAGCGTGCTGAACAATATTATCTGCATGATGGGCGTGCCCGCTCGCTGAGCGAAGCCATTCTCTGGCATGGCGGTGAAGCTGAACAGAGCAAACAGGCTTTTATGGCTCTTCCTGCTGACCGGCGTGACGATTTAATCAGGTTTTTACAGGGTTTATAATGAATACCATGATGAAATTAATACGCTTCTTTCTTAGCCTCAGCCTGCTTGCAGGCTTACCGCACGGACTGGCACAAAACCTTATTGACACCGATGAGGGCTGGACGGCCATCAATCTGCGGGTTACTGATGAGCTTGTTATTCCCGCCTATACCACTTTGCAGACTGCCTCACAGGAACTGGTGGAAAGAACTGAAAATTTCTGTACGGCTCCTGCTGCCGATTCACTGGCTCTGGCGCAGGGGGCTTTTGCCAACATGATGGACGCCTGGCAGGCTGTTCAACATATTCAGTTCGGACCTGTAACCTATTTCAACTGGAATTTTCGCATGCAGTACTGGCCGGATGAGCGTGACACCAGTGGTCGACAACTGCAGACGTTAATTGCCGCAGCAAACACGGAGATACTGGATGCAAACAGTTTTGCCCGACAAAGTGTTGGTATTCAGGGTCTGCCGGCACTGGAAAGATTGTTTTTTGCCGATACGGCGCTGGCAGATTTTCAAGACAATGACTACCTGTGTCTGCTGAGCGAAACCATTGCTGCAAATCTCAATGAGATCAGTAGCGGCATTCTTGGCCGTTGGCAGGATGAATATCGTGCGGTGGTACTGGAGCCGGCTTCAGGCGGAATTTATGAAGATGCCGAAGACCTGAGTATTGAATTTCTTAAAGCCCTGCAGGAATCTCTCAGCAAGATTCGCGACCTGAAACTGGCTCCGGTAATGGGTGAGTCTTTCGCCCGGATTCGTACCCGCAATGCCGAATCCTGGCGCTCCGAACGTTCACTTGCCAATATCAAAATCAATGTGGCTGCACTTGAGCCATTGTTTATGGCCTATACCGAAGCTTTTCATGAAGCAGATGTTCAGGCAGTGATAGATGCCTTTGCGGAACTAAACACAAGTCTGGCTGATTCCGCTGATGCCATGGTGTCCGCGCGGAACAGCGAAGCTGACTATCAACAGCTGGTAACAATTCATTCGCGGCTGGATAATCTGCATGAAGCCTTTGAAAATGCCCTGAAAAATACCGACCTGTATCTTGGCTTCAACAGCCTTGACGGAGATTAGTCCAGATGCCTGCCACGAATTTACATCGTCGCTCCTTTCTGGCCCTTGCCATAGTTGCTGCCACTCAGCCCACAGCAGTATTTTCGCAGGGACAGGATAGGCCGGTCTTTTTAAGTGCTGCTTCAGACAGTGACAGTCAGCACTGGGTGAAAGCCTTTTCCATCAACGATAATCAGCTGGAAATGCTCTACAGCCATCGCCTTCCGGAACGGGCTCATGCAGTTGCATTGCATCCTAATCAGCAAAGCTTTGTGACTCTGGCCCGCCGCCCCGGTACTTTTATGCTGATTGGCGATGTGCAAAGCGGGGAGGTGTTACAGGAAGTTGATGCAGTACCGGACCGGCACTTCTATGGTCACGGGGTATTTTCAGCGGACGGGGAATATTTTTATACCACGGAAAATGCCTATGATGATACGCATGGAGATAACGGTCGTATTGGTGTCTGGCGCTATAATAATACAAGCGGCACCATGCAGCGGGTTGACGAATTTTACTCTTACGGTGTGGGTCCCCACGAACTGCTGTTAATGCCCGATCAGGACACGCTGGTTATTGCCAATGGCGGGATCCGTACTCACCCGGATTCCGAGCGTGACAAGCTTAATATCGATATCATGCGACCCAACCTGGTCTACATTGACCGTCACCGCGGCAGCCTGCTGGAAATACATTCACTGCCTGCTGAATACCACCAGGCCAGTATTCGTCATATTGATGTCAATGCTTCTGCTCAAGTCGCCATTGCCATGCAGTTTGAAGGCGAGCCGTTTATGCGGGTTCCCCTCTTAGCCACCCATCGACGTGGAGAAGCCATCAGGACATTAATGGCACCGGAACAGGTGCAGTCCCGCTTGCAGCAGTATGTCGGTTCAATTCGTTTTGATCACAGTGGCCGCTTTTTTGTCGCCTCCTGCCCCAGAGCAAATTTACTGACTTTCTGGGATGCTGAAAATGGTGAATTTATTTCACAACTCCGGGCCAGAGATGCCTGTGGTGTCTGTGCCTATGCCGATGGTTTTGTGTTCAGCACCGGAACCGGGCGCATCGCCTATTATGATCTGCTCAATGACCAGCTTAAAGATATCGGTGAAGAGCAACAACTCAGAGGCCTGTTCTGGGATAATCATTTAGTGGTGGCCTGATGCTGAAAATTATCCCTTTACTGCTTGTTGGCCTGCTTTTGACGGGCTTGGGAATGGCAGCCAGTGATGATGAAGACCTGCGGCAGACAAAACTGGCAGATCTGGGTACATCCCTGTTTTTTGATGTCAATCTTTCCCAGGCCCGTACGCAAAGCTGTGCGACCTGCCATGATCCTGCCAGAGCATTTAGCGACTGGCGTGACAGTGGAGTAGGGGCTGCGGCTTCACTGGGAGCGGACATGAGTTCACTGGGTGACAGGAATGCCCCGACACTTTCTTATGTAGCATTAACTCCGGAATTTCATATCAATGAAGAAGGCAGCTATGTCGGTGGCATGTTTATGGACGGCAGGGAAACCAATCTCGCAGCCCAGGCTGGCGCTCCACCATTAAACCCGATTGAAATGGCCTTTCCGGATAAAGCATCAGTTGTTGCCCGACTGCAGGAAAGCCCGCTCTATCCGGCTGCTTTCAGGGAGCTGTTCGGAGAAGATATTTTTACTGATGTCGATGCAGCCTATGCGGCAATGACAGAAAGTATTGCGGCCTACGAACGGGGGGAATTCTTTTCACCTTTTGATTCAAAATATGATCGTTATTTACGTGGGGAATATGAAATGACGCGGGAAGAAGAACTGGGCATGACTCTGTTCTTTTCCGAACAATTTACCAACTGCAATCAGTGTCATCAGTTAAACAACTTGCCGGGTGCGCAAAGAGAAGTCTTTAGTGACTATACTTTCCACAATATCGGTGTCCCGGTTAACAGCGCCCTGAGACAAGCCAACGGACTTGGTGTCGAATATAAGGATAAAGGTTTGCTGGAAAATCCGCATGTGACCGACCCGGCACAGGCGGGAAAATTTAAAGTGCCTACCCTGAGAAATGTCGCTATTACAGCGCCATATATGCATAATGGAGTGTTTCAGGATCTGAAAACAGTGGTCCAGTTTTACAATAAATACAACAGCAGAAATGAAGCAGCACAGATTAATCCGGAGACCGGTGAATACTGGGGAGAACCGGAAATTGCTGAAAATATTTCACTGACTGAACTGGAAATTGGGCCGTTTCTGGATGAGAGGCGTGTGGATGCGCTGGTTGCTTTTATGCGTTTGTTGACCGACCGGCGCTATGAGGCTCTCCTGGAAACACAACACCAGACACCTTAATTAAAGTAGTAAGTATTCATGAAATTTGTTGATACCGAAATCAGTGCGCGCCTGCAAAAACAACCTGAAGGTATTCTTGGTCGCTACTGCACAATGGTTGGAATTAATGCCGAAGATTTACACAAGACCCGGGCATTTTTTGACATCTATAACCGGGAAGGCAATCGCCTGACAGGCAGCAGTAACGGCGATCACGTATTGCAGAATATTTTCAAGGGCGAGACCGGAAAAATTTTCACCAAGGCGATTGAGTATCGCCCCTTCAGTGATGCCGAACTGATCACCATGGTTCAGGGACTTATTGCCGAGGATATCAAAGACCTTGAATTTCGTTATACCTCTCGGGGCGATCATTTCACTTTTTCCAAACCCAGTGACAGTGAAAAAGCCGCAGACAATATTCGTATAGGTCACGACAAATATGCCTATTTTCTGAAGATGCTCAAGGCAGTAGAAAACTTTATCGAAAAGTACGGGGAACATCTGAAAAAGTGGCAGGGTTTACAGGATGTCGAAAAAGTTGCCAACAATATTCTGATTCTTGATGAAGTGGTGCAGAACCTTGATATGGAAGCGGACGGTTCCGACACCATTAAAACCTCCGGACTGACGCTGGATGATCTTGGCCTGCTGGTAAAGCTGGATCCTGCCATCGCCAAAAAAGCCGGCATCAAGACTACAGAGATCAAGACCCACTGCCATTTGCCGGGAAATGCGGCGGCCGAATTTATCCAGCAAGTCGGACTGCAGAAATATGCCCAGGAGGCCATGGTGGTTGCGCAGTTGATTGAATATGCTGAAGCCGTCAGGAACATCGATAAAGCCTATTACGGAAGTTTTCCCAAAGTAATGGAACCGGATGACAATGGATTACGTTTCAATTTCCATAATTTTCATCATGCCTATTTATTACGGGAAGGTCAGGGCGGCACTCCCGGTATCGATATTTCCGCGGCCATGTACAAGGAGCTGGGTGGCACAGAGGCGCTGATGGAGCATTTGCAGGAGCAGGGAGTCGTAGCGGAAATAGTAATTCGTGAAAATGACTTTCGCCGTGGACGCTCCAACAAGCTGCGCTGGGCGGAATCAAAAACCCGCGAACAGCTGGAATCGGCTCTTGACTCTTTTGCCGGAACTGAAGCCAAAGACAGCCCCTTGCGGGTCAAACTGATTGAGCACTTCCTCAGTAGTGTCAGTGAAAATTTCGGCGACTTTTCCCTGGGTGAAATTGACCCGGACAGCGGCAAGCCGGTCACGGTTGTAGTGCTGCCCTCACCCAACATGGCAGGTAAATCAACATCGCTCAAAGCGCTTGGACTGATTTTGCAGGGAGCCCTGATGGGCAGAACTGTTGCAGCGGAAAGTGCTGAGCTCACGGTGCCCGACCAGATTTTCCATAATTTCAATGTCGAGGATGACCTGAGCCATCAGCGCAGTACCTTTAAGGCCCAGCTGGAAAACATCAAGGATTTTCTGGATAACGCCACGATTCACAGTCTGGGGCTCTTCGATGAGCTGTTTAACGGCACCAGCGCGGATTACCAGCTGGCACTGGCTTGGGCCTTTCTGGAGAAATGCAGTAACCAGCGTTTACGTGTCATGATTTCCACGCATAACCGGGATCTGGAGTATTACAGTGACCCGGCCGGTTACGAACATATTAAGGGCTCGCATGGGCGCCCGATCGACGCGATCAACCCAAAAGGTGGCCGTAATGCCAAAACCGTTTCCATCGGCCATGACCATAAATTCAAATACGGCTCGGAACGCGACAGTGAAGCCCTGATAATTGCCGAGGAAGTTCTGAGTCCTGCCTATGACGATATACTGCAACGGGCAGAAGAAATCCTCGACCATATCCGTTCAGAGCGCTGATTTATATCTGTTCTGACTGGCCAGCAGCTTTCATTCATTGTGGATTGTTCATTAGGCAGAATTGAGAGTTGTCGGCACCAGTTTCTGTTCTGATTGCTGTTAAGATTTGGTACAACTCAACCTGAGTAGAAAATTACAACAGGAGTAAGCCATGGCGACTCTGCCTCCCGGTATAAATGACCAGACCTTTCAGGCTGCACTAAACGAATTTCGAAATGCCATCGGTGCTGACTGGGTATTCAGCTCTGATGAAGATGTGGCTCTCTACAGGGACGCATACAACCCTTTTTGGGGTGAAGACGAGCGTACTCTTGAAGCTTCGGCGGCAGTTGCGCCTGACACTACTGAAGAGGTGCAGGCCATTGTCCGAATAGCCAATCAGTACCAGATTCCACTGTATCCCATCTCAACGGGTAAAAACCTCGGTTATGGCGGTTCCTCGCCCAACCTTTCAGGCAGTGTGGTTGTTGACCTGAAACGGATGAACCGGGTCATCGAAGTCAGTGAAGACAAGAACTATGCGATTGTCGAACCTGGCGTTTCCTATTTTGATTTATATAACTATATCCAGGAGCGCGGACTGCGCGTCTGGATCGACTGTCCTGACCCAGGCTGGGGCAGCCCGGTCGGTAATGCCCTGGACCATGGGGTGGGTTATACCTATAACCGCTATCGTGATCATTTCGGCTCCCATGCCGGGCTTGAAGCCGTGCTCCCCAACGGTGAAGTCATGCGTACCGGCATGGGGGCGATACCTGGCGGTGAAATGGGTAACTATCGTTATGGTTTCGGGCCGGAGATTGATGGTCTCTTCGTGCAGGGTAACTTCGGCATCGTCACCAAAATGGCTTTTCACCTGATGCCGGAACCGGAAGCCTATTATTCCGGAAGAGTCATTGTTCCACGCCGACAGGATCTGATCCCGCTGGTCAAACATGTCAATAATCTGGAAGACCTCGGCCTGATCGGTCAGCCCGAATATGGCAGCCCGGCCGGTGGCTTCGGAGGCAATAACCCTGAATTACAGGAGCTTCTGGCTCGTCCTGGAGGTGCCACCGATGCTGAACTGGATGCTCTCGCAGCAAGGCGTGGCGTTGGTTCCTGGTCGGTAAATCTGCAGTTCTACGGGCCTGAAGAAAGTGTGCTGGCGAACTGGGCCTTTGCCCGCCGTAAAATAGCTGAAGACATTGAGGGCGCTCAGTTTGAGCCGGGTCAGGTCTATCGCTTCCCGATGAGTGATGAAGATAAACGCACCTTCCCGCACCGTGTTGCCATTGGTGTGCCCAACATGGAAATATTCCGTATCGTCCCTCAGGACGGCTTACTGTATTTTTCTGCCCTGGTTCCCCGTAGTGCTGAAGCAATATTCAGAGGCCAGCAGGTATTTGGTGAAATCTACCGGGAAATGGGTCTTGGACCAGGCCCCAACCCTTACCAGGGAGCGGCAACCTGGCATCCCAGAACCTTTATCCTGATCAATGGTTTTCCTCTCAGCCGCACTGACGGAGACCTGAATGCCCGTGTCAGACAGGCCTTCAGAATGTGTATTGACGCTGCTGCGGAAGAGGGTTGGGGTGAGTATCGTGCGCCACCTGCTTTTGCCGATCAGATCATGAATGCCTATTCTTTCAATGGCAATGTCCTCAGGCGTTTCTGTGAAGACCTGAAAGACAGCGTTGATCCAAATGGCATCATGGCCCCTGGACGGGGTGGCATATGGCCCCGTCGATTACGTGAGGAGCAGGCATAATGAGGGTTAAAAGTTTAAGCATTATTTTACTGGCATCCTGTGCCGGGATTTTCAGTACAGCAGGCAATGCGCAGGATCAGGCATTGGTAGAGCATGGCAGTCAGGTTTATGACAAATGGTGCCGTATCTGTCATGGTGAGCCTGCCAGTCCCATTGACATGGTAGGAACACAAAAGCTGCAGGAACGTTATCAAGGGGCGGTACCAGCGAAACTGGAAGACCGAACCAACCTGACTCCTGAGTTTATTGAAACCATTGTCAGGAATGGACTTGGTCTGATGCCATTCTTTAGAAAAATTGAAGTAAGCGATGAAGACATGGAAGCGTTGCAGGCCTACCTGACCAGGAACAACCCGAATTAAGCATGCAGGGTTAAAAGACTATAGCTTTAAAATTGAAAATATCAGGAATCTAACCATGGCTAATAGAAGACAGTTTTTAAAAATCGGTATTGCGTCATCGTCCATTCCGCTGGCCGCCTCTGCTGTTAAAGCCAACACGCTGCGTGCCTTCTTCTCCGATGCGACTGAAGAAAGCATTCCGTTTTACAAAATCCTGGCTGACAGTCGCTATCCGGAAAGCATGCGCTTCGCTGATGAAATGCATGCCCGTGGCTTTGATATTCATGTACTCGAAGACGGCGATCCGACGGTTTTCTGGAATGAAGAATTACGGGAAATCTGGGAAACCATGCCGGTTGCACTAGCCGGAGTGACCAATTTCAGGCCCATGTTCGTCCTGCAACAACTGGGCAGAACGCATGGAACACGAGTGGTATACCGGGGTGTACATGATTATGTGGCCAACGGGGAAGTCAATCACCAGGTCGAAGGTCCCAGCAAGATGCTCAGTCAGTATCAGGATCGCGTGGATTTTAAATCCGAATCCAGAGCAGGCCATTCACTGGCTGACCTGATCATGAGTTGTGAATCAGGCAGGAATGAAATTGTCAGCCTTGATTTTGCTGAACGCACCGGACATAACCGGGTAATTGCCGATTATGCCAACGCGGAGTATATGCGTACTTCCTATTCGGGCCTGAGCAACCTGAAAGTTGACCCGCAAGCGGACAAACTGAATTCCTGGATCGTGGCGCCGGCACATCGTGCCTGAACAACTTAAACCATAAATTTATTCTCAAATTCTCTGACTCATCCAGGGCACAGAGAAGCCTTTTCCTTTTAAGCAGTCAGACTTTTACAGGGATCTGTTTTATTTTCATAAATCTATAAAAGATTTATGCCCAACTTTCCTGCAAAATAAATAAGTACAGCAAAGCACAAAAGTGTAATTGCAATAGAAGCGATGATTGAAAGCCAGAAACCAAGTCTGGGCAAAATAAAGGGAAAGATAAAAAACATCGGTAAAGAAGGGATGACATACCAGAAGGTATACCAGGCGTGGTTGGCAATTTTTTCCTGAGGCTGGCTTTCAAAATACATCCAGAATAATACCAGGATGGTCACCAGGGGTAGGGAAGCTATCAATGCACCCAGTCTGTCACTGTTTTTGGCAATTTCCGAAACGATGACAACAATGGCCGCCGTTGATAAGTACTTGATCAATATTAGCCCCATTGTTCCTCCTGGTAGACATTATTCAGCCATTGGCAAAGTTTTTTTGTTCCAGTGAACTAGTCGATAGAGTGCTGGCAAGACGAGCAATGTCAGAATAGTTGAAGAGACAATTCCGCCGATTACCACAGTAGCCAGAGGGCGTTGTACTTCCGAACCAATGCCAGTGTTCAGTGCCATCGGCACGAATCCCAGGGATGCCACCAGTGCCGTCATAAGGATGGGCCGCAGTCTGGTCAGGGCACCCTGAAAAATTGCCGTGTGGACGTCTTCGCCTTGCTCCAGTAAACGGCGAATAAAGGTCACCATCACCAATCCGTTCAGGACAGCGATACCCGACAGGGCGATGAGACCGACACCGGCAGAAATGGAAAATGGAATGCCACGAATGGTCAGGGCAAGGATGCCACCGGTCAGGGCCAGTGGAACCCCGGTGAAAATGATCAGGGCATCACGAATTGAATTAAGCGCCAGCACCAGCAAGGTCAGAATCAGTAATAAGGTTACCGGCACCACAATGGCCAGTCGGGTTGATGCCGATTGCAGTTGCTCATAGGTTCCGGCGTACTCGATCCAGTAACCCGGTGGCAGTTCAACGTTGGCTGTTACGGCAGCCTGGACGTCTTCAACAAAAGAACCCAGATCCCGTCCACGCACGTTGGAAGCAACCACAACCCGGCGTTTGCCGTTTTCCCGGTAAACCTGGTTGTATCCTGTCTCCAGATTGAAGTCCACCAGCTCGCCGAGGGGGATTACGGAACCGTCATGCAGGGTAAGCGGAATATTTGCATAGCTGTCAGGGTTATTGCGTTGTTTATCGTCCAGTCTGACGATGATGTCGGAGCGCTGGTCACCTTCATAATAGGTGCCGGCCACGGTCCCGCCGAGAGCGACTGCGGTAATATTCTGCAGGCTGCGGATGTCCAGTCCATAACGAGCCAGCATTTCCCGTTTGGGTTCGATGGTCAGCACCGGGAGTCCGGTTGATTGCTCTGCAGCGACGTCGGCTGCGCCAGGGACCGTGCTGGTTATGCTTTCAACTTCGCTGCCGAGTTCCGCCAACAGGTCCAGGTCATCGCCGAAAATCTGGATTGCCAGTTCGGTTCGTACGCCCGATAGCAATTCATTGAAGCGCATCTGGATGGGCTGTAAAAATTCGTAGCGATTGCCGGGCACCGGCGTCACGATTTCCTCAAGTTCCGCCACGAGCTGAGCCTTGGGTTTGTTTGGGTCAGGCCACTGATCCCTGGGTTTCATAATAATAAAGGTATCGGCGACGCTGGGCGGCATCGGGTCGGTGGCGACTTCGCCCGAGCCGATTTTGGAGAACACCCGTTCCACTTCAGGCAGACGTCTGACTTCTTCCTCCAGTCGTAGCTGAAGCTGGATGGCCTGTTGCAGTGAAGTCCCCGGAATTCTGAGAGCATGCATGGCAATATCGCCTTCATCCAGGTTGGGAATGAATTCAGTGCCGAGGCGCGTATAAAGGTTGGCACACCAGAGCACAATGCCAATGGCAGCGATGATGACCAGCCAGTGGAATTTCAGGGCAAATTTCAGCATGGGCTGATACACAAATCTGGCTGCCGCCATGATCGGATTACGACGCTCTTTGACCGGCTTGCGGAAAAAATAAGCGACACAGGCAGGTGCAAATGTAATCGACAGCAGCATGCCACTCAGCAGCGCAATGATCACGGTAATGGCCATGGGGTGGAACATTTTTCCTTCCACGCCGGTCAGCGTCAGAATGGGGATATAAACCGCCGTGATGATAAATACGCCAAACAGGGCCGGGCGAATCACTTCGACAGTGGCATCGGCGACAATTCCCATCCGTTCTTTAAGGGGCAGAATGCCCCGTTGATAATGTTGTCCCAGTCGCCGCATACAGTTCTCGACGATGATGACTGTGCCGTCGATGATCAGGCCGAAATCCAGGGCGCCCAGACTCATCAGATTGGCGCTGACCCGGGTCTGTACCATACCGGTGATGGTCATCATCATGGCAATCGGAATCACCGCGGCCGTGAGAATGGCTGCCCGGATATTACCGAGTAACAGAAACAGTACGGCGATCACCAGCAGGGCGCCTTCCAACAGATTTTTTTCTACAGTCGCCAGAGTCTGATCAACCAGCCGGGTGCGGTCATAGACCGGCGTGGCGATGATGCCTGCGGGTAAGGTGGTGTTGATTTCTTCCAGGGCAAGAGCAACATTATTGGCGACTTCACGACTGTTTTCTCCGATCAGCATGAACACAGTGCTCATGACGACTTCATGACCGTCCTGGGTAGCCGCACCACTACGCAGTGTTTCACCGAGTTCCAGCCTGGCGACATCACTGACTCTGACCGGCAGGCCGTTGACCGTGGTAACAGGGATATTGCCAATCTCTTCCAGGGTTTCTACCTGACCTGAGACCCGCATCAACCACTGCGAGCCGTTATATTCGATAAAGCCGGTACCGCGGTTTTCATTGTTGGCCTGCAGGGCAGTTACCAGGTCATCCTGGTCGAGTCCGTAGGACAGCAGGCGTGCCGGATCGAACAGGACCTGAATTTCTTTTTTATATCCGCCGATCGGGTTGATTTCAACCACGCCCGGAACACGCAGCAACTGCGGGCGAATGATCCAGTCATGCACGGTGCGCAAATCCATCGGTGTGACTGCAGAGCCATCTTCATTAGTGGCGCCGGGTTCGGCATCCACCGTAAACATGAATATTTCGCCCAGGCCGGTGGCGATGGGTCCCAGTTCCGCTTCAATTCCGGCGGGTAATTCGCCACGGATGGAAGCCAGCCGTTCACTGACCTGCTGACGGGCGAAATAGATATCCGTGCCTTCTTCAAAAACCACGGTGACCTGGGACAGACCATAACGCGAAACTGAGCGGGTGGACTCCAGTAGCGGCAGCCCGGCCATGGCAGTTTCCACCGGGAAGGTAATGCGTTGCTCGGCTTCCAGCGGGGTATAACCGGGTGCCGGGCTGTTTATGACGACCTGGACATTGCTAATGTCGGGCACGGCATCGATTGGCAGGCGATTAAAATTCCAGAGGCCCAGACCGATCAGCCCGAAGACCAGAAGCAGCACAATACCGCGTCTGGCAATAGCGAGTCTGACAATGGCTTCAAGCATGGCTGGTACCGAATTGATTAATGGTCATGGGAGGCACCGGATTTTTCAACGTCTGCCTTGAGGATGTAGCTGTTGGTGGTGACGTATTCGGCACCGGCGCGCAGCCCGCCCAGGACTTCAATCCACTCAGCGTCCTGACGACCCAGGTCCAGCATGCGGACTTCGTAGGTGTTGCCGATTTTTTCATAGACCACGGTAAAATCCCGGAAGGACTGTAAACCTTCCCGTTTAACGGCCAGTGGCACATCAATATCACCGACTGAAATCTGCGCCTCAATAAAGGTGCCGGGTGGAAAATTACCGTCCGCATTGTCCACGGCTACACGCGCGGTGATGGCCTGATTGCTGGAGACGGTCATATCAAAGTGGTCAATGGCGCTGCTGGTCATGGCGCCACTGACCGGCGAGGTGATGGTAACCGCTGCGCCGAGAGAAACCTGGGCACGCTGGCTGGGATAAATAGCAAGCTCGGCCCAGACATTGCTGGTATCCATGATTTCCAGCAGCACGCTACCATTGGTTTGCTCACCCGGGTTGATATAACGTTCGGTGACGATTCCGCTAATCGGTGCATTGATGGTGTAGGTGTTGAGGCTCTCGTTACTCTCGACGCGCAATAAGGGTTCGCCCTGTTCAACACGATCACCGATACGCACATTGACGTTCTGCACCAGCCCGTCAAAGCGAGCAGTAATTGACCGGGTGTATTCTTCATTGGCGACAATTTCACCCACCACATTAAGCGTTTGCTCAATAGTGGCCGGTCCGGCGGTTTCCGTTTCGATACCGAAGGACTGGCTCATTGCCGGGCTGATGGTCGTGCGGCCTTCCAGACTTTCATATTCCCATTCATATTGCCGGTTCTGATATTCGGCACGCACGCCGACAATAAATGAGTGAGGTTCGTAGACAACAGTATCGCCGCGAAGATAATCGCCGTCCGCTTCAAATTCGATCACATTCAATTCATTACCCAGGCGGGTCAGTGTCACACTCAGATCGACCTGGTCCAGCGGCACTGGCTGATCCCGGAAAAAGGGCCAGGCATGAAATTCAGGCGGAACCCCAGTCTCGAAAATGGCCAGCTCGATGGCAAAATCACCGTCTTGCAGCAGGCGTGCGCCATTGGGTCCGGTGGGGTAATCGTCTTCAGCGACTTCCGCGCTCATCATGGCGTCGGCGGGCATTTCTTCGGAACAGGATGTCAACAGGATGAGTCCCGCAAAAAGCCAGCTTAGTTTAATCAGTATGTTCATGTCAGCCTCAGGGAGTAAATTGCTCGGCGGCGATGGATAAGCCGGTGAGCCGTTCTATTTCAATCAGGTTGGTATAGAAACCACGGCTGGCTTCTATCAGGTCGTTTTGTGCCGCCAGCAGCTCGGTCTGGGCAGCATTCCATTCCAGATAACTGTAACGTCCGAGCTCGTAGGCAGCCTGGGTTTCCTCCAGTGCCTGACGGTACAAGGGTAATATTTCGCTGCTGATGGTTTCGCTCAGGTGGACGCTGTGCTGGAGTTCCTGGTAAATGACAAACAGTTCGGTTTCCAGTCTTACCCGCTCAGCCTGTGCTTCCAGTTCGGTCATGCGGATCGTGTTGCGCGCCGCCTCAACATTCCCCCGGTTGACCGCATCACGACCGAGCGGCATGGAGAATCCGGCGACAAAGGCATTATCGCCGGTAAGTTCCTGATGTCTGATACCGGCCGAGACCTGCCAGTTCTGTCGGTTGCGGGCCTGCTCAAGTTCGAGTTGCGCCTGATTCAGGCGCTGCTGTGAGAGATAAACCTGCAAATCAGGGTTCTGTTCCAGTCGTGTCTGAAAGGTTTGCAGGCCGGCCACTTCCGGCTGGTCGAAAATATCGCCGGCGACCCGCGAAAAGGATGGTTGCGTTTCGCCCCATTGGGCGCCCAGACGATAGTAGGCGGACAGCAGTTCGTGCTCGATGTCTTCCAGTATCAGCTCGCGTCTGGCGAGTTCAGCATTGGCACGGGCGAGATCTGCTGTGGGAGTAATGGCATTGTTAACGCGTGTTTCGATTTCGCTGACCGCTTCCTGAGCCAGTTGTATGCCTTGCCTGGCGGTCATCATGCGGGTCTGCAAATCCAGGCAATCCAGATAACGACGGGCCGTTTCGGCCACGGCATCCAGTCTGGCGATATTAATTTCCGATTCAATTAAAGGCATCCTGGCGGAAGCGGCATCTACCCGACTCTGGCGGATACCACGGTCCAGTATCCAACTGATACTGAAGGTGGTTTGCATGCCGGAAAACATATCGTTGCTGCCGGAGCCGAGAAAATTTTCCGCTTCCACGGATAGTTGTGGCTGCGGCGTGATACCTGCCTGCAGCGTGCGGGCTTCCTGTATCTGCATCTGGTAGCCCTGGGCCTGTAATGCCGGGTTTTCAGCGAGGGTGCGAGTGACAGCTTCATCAAGGCTGACGACAGCATCCTGTGCCTGGCCGAAGGCTGGCATTAGGCAAAGAGAAAAAAGCAGGAAAATAGTTGTACGGATCATCATAGGATAACGGTCGCCAGCAGGCTCATTAAATGCTCAAGTTCGTTATGAATCAGTTCATGGCTGATAAGCATTCCGATGCTCAAAATGCTGATGCTGAACAGCAAGAGCGGTAGTCTCGTAGCCTGCGTCGTTTCATCGTCCAACAGATGATGAACCCGTTCGGCCAGGACATTGTTTCCCGGGGAATTGATTGCGGATGCCAGCGTACCGGCAGAATAAAAATGGCCCCGGTAAAGTTTTTCGATTTTGATCAGCAGCTCAGCAAGCCTGCCTTTGTCCTGCCTATTGCGCAGTGATTGAGCATCACAGGCCTGTTCATTTGCCAGCAGCAAATGGGACAGTAATTTACGGCGTGTTGCCGGAAAATGTGCAAAGGACAGGCTGCGGGCCAGTAACTTTTTCAAGGCATCCCTGCGCTGGCCATGCGCTCTTTCATGGCGGATTACAAATTCCTTTTCGTCCTGGCGCAGTCTGTCGGTTAAACCGCTGGACAGATAAATTTGCGGGCGCCACAGACCGATGCTCAGCGCCATGGGCGTGTCGCTGTTTAGCAGGAAGATGCCTTTTTCAACAGCTTCAGGCTGAAAACGGTCAAGCCTGCTTTTAAAGCGCAGGGTTTCACAAATATCGACCAGGATATTCAGACTCGCCAGGAGTAACATGCCCAGGTAGGCAAGCGCCGGAATCCAGATAAACAGTGAATTAACAGCCGGGTGCAGATGCACCAGACAAAAATGCAGATGGCCTTCCGGATGACCGAGACAGTGATCGCTACTGATGCCGAGCACTTCAAGCAATGAAGGTAACAGGGCAATCACCACGATAAATAGCGCAGCCAGCAGGGGAAACAGGCTCCAGAGAAAAACAATGCCGGATTGACCGGCGGGGCTCAGATTCCTGAGTTTGTTTTGCAGCCGCGGATACAGCCAATGACTTAACAGAGCCAGAAGCATCGAAATTACAAAGCCAAAAAACAGCGCCTGTTGTATGAAGCCAAGATACGCGCTCATGAGGCTTCTCCTGATTCATTCGCCCTGTACGTAGCGATCAGGGCTTCCAGCTCATCCAGCTTGCCGGCATCCACTCGGGAGGTAAATTCGATGAAGGCCTCGAACACGGATTGCATTTCTCCCCCGGATAATTCCGTCGCCAGGTCATTGAACTTTCGGGCCAGCACGTCGGTTCTGTTACACAGGCATTCATAGAAATACGCGTGGCCTTTTTTAACCCGGCCCAGCAGGCCTTTTTTATACAGTCGATCCAGTGTCGATTGCACAGTGTTCAGACTGTTGCCGCGTTTTACTCCCAGCTCGGAATGGATGGCCTTGGCATTGCCGCCGCCGGTCTGCCAGAGGTATTCCAGAGTTTCCAGTTCGAATTCACCGAGCAACAGGGGTTTGTTTGTTCCTGACATAGGTTTTGTAGCTTTCTGGCTGACTTGTTTTAGCGTAAAGATTCAAGGTCATTATGCTAATCATAAAAACCGATTGTCAATCGGTTTATCAGACTCCGTAACACTGCTAAATGGATATTTTGCGAGGAAACCAGGCTTGCTATGGGGTTTAGATTCTTTCCATGGCAGCGATCACGATGCCGGTGGTAAGGATTTGCGGCAGCACCTCGGCGGGTGCATCGGGGTCGGCAGGGTACATCAGGTATAAAGGTACGCCACTGGTTTCATAGCGTTGCAAAACCTGGGTAATTTCCGGGTCGTTATTGGTCCAGTCACCTTTTAAATAGGCCACGTTATTATCCTGCAGGGCCTGATTAAAGGCCTCAGAACTCAGCGCCACTCTTTCATTGACCAGACAGGTAATACACCAGCTTGCCGTCATATTGACGAATACAGGCTGTCCACCTTGTCGAAGTTCTGCCAGGCGTGCATCACTGTAGGTTTCAAAATTGGCGTTCTCACTGGCCAGTTGTTGAGATGTCGTGCTGGTCTCAAGGAAGGGTGAGCGAATCACCCCGATTGTCGCCACAATGCAAAGAATGATCAGCAGCGCATTGGCATAACGCCAGAAAGGTGATTGCACCTGGCGGCGACGTTGATACAGCCAGGCAGCAAAGGCCAGTAATACACAGGAGCCGACAACCAGCGCCATGGCGTTGGGACCGGCCTGGTTACCCAGTACCCATAACAACCAAACGGCTGTGGCATACAGCGGGAAAGCCAGTACCTGTTTAAAAGTCAGCATCCATTTACCGGGATGCGGCAGAAGTCTGGACAGCGCCGGGTTAAATGAAATCAGCAGGAAGGGCAGTGCCATGCCCAGTCCCAGGGCCACAAATACGGCCAGTGCGGTGACCGGCGGCTGGGTAAAGGCAAAGCCCAGCGCGGCACCCATAAACGGGGCAGTACAGGGGCTGGCAACAACACTGGCCAGTACCCCGGTGAAGAAGGAGCCGGAGTAGCCGTCTTTATCCTGCAGGTCACTGCCCATGCCCATCACTGAGGTGCCGAACTCAACCACACCGGACATGGAAAGGCCCATGAGAAAAAACAGGAAGATCAGCAGGCTGACAAACCAGGGCGACTGCAAATGAAAGCCCCAGCCGATCAATGAGCCACCGGCCTGCAGGGCCAGCAGGACCGAGGCCAGGATCAGGAAGGCCAGGACAATACCGGCTGTATAGGCCAGGCCGTGAAGTCGTTTTTCATGTTGCGAAGCATTTCTGTTTGAAGAAATGCTGAGAACTTTTAAAGACAGTACCGGAAATACGCAGGGCATCAGGTTGAGAATCATGCCGCCCAGCAGGGCAAAGCCGAACACCAGAAGCAGACTGGTGTCGCTGCCCATGGCCGGGTTGTTTGCTGTTCCGGCATTGGCAGCGAGCACGCCGAAATCGGCGGGGTTCAGGCCATTAGGCGCGGCAGCGATTTCATAGGCGATCTGTTGACCGTTATTTTCTGTCACGAGCAGCAGGCCGGTAATTTCTTCCGGCGCTTCACTAAGGCGCGGATGATGCCCTTGTGATAATTGCAGACTGGATAACTGATAATCAATTTCCTGGGGAGAGATATAGTCGAATACGCGATGCTCACCGGGGATAAAGCGGATTGATCGGGCATTTTCAAAAACTGCTTCGGTCGCTTGCACCAGGATATTCAGGCTGCCATCACTGATGGTAAAGCTCGCATCAAAACTGACATCGGATGTCGGCAGTGCTGCGCGTGTCTGGGCAAAACCCTCGGCCCAGTTGGGATCGGGGCTTATCTGCCCGGCATCCATTACCGGCAGGCTGAGGTCGACAATCGCTCCGCCTGGTATGCAGATTTCTTCACACTCCAGCCACTGGGCATTGGCGGAGATATCGACACTGGAGCCCTGGTAAGTGGCCGGAACACTGATCTGGGTCAGCAGGAATATTTCGTCTTCATAACCAAAATCGACCAGGTCGGCGGGCAGTTCTATGCGTTTGGGCGTCGGCCAGACAATCTCACCGGCTGTTACGCCTTCCGGCAGGGTCCAGTCGATCATGGTGGCACGGCCGGCATCCCCGGGGTTCTTCCAGTAGGTATGCCAGCCTTCCATGTGGTCCAGGCGCAGAGCGACCCAGGTATCCTGGCCCGGCGCCACGCCTGTCATTTCTGCTATTAACTGCGCATCAACATGTTCCCCGACCACCAGCTGCTGGGCCGGGAGGCTGCTGCTGAGCAATAACAGCAGCGACATCAATGCTGTAGTAATAATTCGTGTCATGGTTTTACTTGGACGATCTTCCCCATACTTGTTACAGATAGTACTGATTTTTTTGGAATTTTTCAGCAATTAAGCAGGACTGAATTATGTAAGAAAAGGGAAAGTGACGGTGTACATTCAGTTCCGGGAAAGGCTTTTTCTGCCGTCATCACCACTGAAGATCAGGCTTTTCAGGCTATCCGCATATTCGACATTCAGGTAGTTCTGCATCTCCGGCCAGTTGTTGCGCAGCATACCATGTTCAATCCGCAGATCAGGGGGCACTTCATCGAGATCGACTTCCTGGTAAATATAGAAATAATCAGCCTCCAGTTCAGCACCGACCAGGGACAGTGAAATTTCGTTGCCGGCCCCGTCCCAGAGGCGAAAGCTTTTTACCAGCTCGATACTGGCCAGGGCCTGGGCACGGATATTTTCCAGCCCGTTTTGTGATTCCAGCATATCAAACAGCGCATACTCGACATCATGTGCATGGGTCTGATGGATCACCTCGACCAGCTGTGTGTTCGGGTTCCAGGAAATTGTGGTCAGCACAGTCTGCAGCCGATGGGCATGAACAGCAGTCGCCAGTAAAGAGCCTGCCAATATGAGTAAGCACTTACGTAACATTTAAGCAGCCCGCATTACACAGCATTACTCGGTATTGGGTTCCAGGGGGACCTCATTGCCAGGCTCTGCATCTTCACCGGTTTCGGCTTCCTGTAACTCGACCAGCAGGTCAGCCATCAGGTTTCGACCCTGGTTGCTGGAACGATAAAGTTCAAGGCGGGAACGCTGAATTTCCTGGGGATAGCGGTTATTGCTCATATCAACATCGGCAATGCGTAACTGCGGATCAAGCTCTATGGAGCTGATGGGCGTCGTGCTGAGGATCATCCGGCTGACCTGTTGCGGACTCTGGCGCCAGATTTCTGCAGGAATCAGCATATCCTGAGTCTCGCCATCATCATAGTTGATGCGCAGGGGCAGAGGCATCACCAGTCCACCGATGTTGTCAAAATCGATGAAATATACCAGCAGTCCCTCAGCGATGGACTCATCGAGTAATTCCAGTTCCCAGTCTTCAAGACTGTCGCGGAAAGTCGTGTATTCATTGCGGTCGGCATTGGAGACAGTGAATTCGTCATTCTCGTTGTAGATATCCTCCAGTTCGGGAAACTCATCCACCCGTTTGGGCAGATCCTCGTTTCTTATCTGGGTCAGGGAAATCGGCTCTTCAGCTTCCTCTTCACGCTCGATGGGGAATTCAATTTCCGGATCCTGGCTGGAGATGCGGTATTCACGCACATCCGAGATGGCAATATCAACATGGTCGGTACTGTAAAACCAGCCGCGCCAGAACCAGTCCAGATCAACAGCCGAGGCATCTTCCATGGTGCGGAAAAAATCTGATGGTGTGGGTCGTTTGAATTTCCAGCGTTCAGCATATTCCCTGAAGGCGAAATCAAATAATTCCCGGCCCATGACTGTTTCGCGTAATACGGTCAATGCTGTGGCCGGTTTGCCATAGGCGTTGTTGCCAAATTGCAGGATGGATTCGGAATTGGTCATGATCGGCACCTGATTTTCCGAGCGCATGAAGCCTGTGATATTGGCCGGATCGCCCCGCCGCGAGGGATAATCATCTTCCCATTCACGCTCGGCAAGAAACTGCAGAAAAGTATTCAGGCCTTCGTCCATCCAGGTCCATTGCCTCTCGTCAGAATTTACCGTCATGGGGAAATAGATATGGCCGATTTCATGGATAATGACGGAGATCAGCCCGTACTTGGTATTACGCGAGTAGGTCCGTTCACCGCTTTCCTCATCTTCCTCCGGGCGATAGCCGTTAAAGGTTATCATGGGATATTCCATGCCCCCGGCTTCCCAGGCATTGACGGAAATGGCTGTCGGGTAAGGATAATTAAAGGAAAAACGAGAATATACATCCATGGTGTGCGCAACGGAATGCGTGGAGAACTGGGACCACAGAGGTTCAGCTTCCGGCGGGTAGAAAGACATGGCCATGACCAGCGGATTGTCTTCATCATCCTGCTGATGGCCAAGGGCATCCCAGATATATTTACGGGAACTGGCCCAGGCGAAATCACGTACATTTTCAGCCTCAAAAACCCAGGTCACCATTTCGTCAGTGCCTGCTTCCTGATTGGCCATGGCTTCTTCCGGCGTGACAATGAAAACCGGTGTTTCCGATTCAGCGGCAGTTTCGAGCCGGTCCTGCTGCTCATCGCTCAGCACATCATTGGCATTTTGTAATTCACCGGTTGCCGCGACGATATGGTCAGCGGGAACCGTCAGATGTACCTCAAAATCGCCGAATTCCAGGGTAAATTCGCCACGGCCGATAAACTGCCGGTTGGTCCAGCCTTCATAATCGGTATAGGACGCCACGCGCGGATACCACTGTGACAGGGCAAACTGATAGGTATCGCTATCCTCGAAGTGTTCATAACCGCCACGACCGCCAATGACACTCTGGTGAATGATATTATGTTCCCAGTCAATTTCGATACCGACAGAATCACCCGGCTCCAGCGCCTCGTCCAGGTTAATCCGCATCATGGTGCCATTTAACTGGGTATTGAGAATGTCGCCACGGACTTCCTGAACCCGGCTGATCTGAAAACCGCCCTCAAAATCGTCAAAAGCGCGTTCACGGCGCAGGGTAGCAAAACTCAGGCGGTCGTCGTTAGCGGCCGTTTCCGTGCTGCGTCCTATGGCGTCATTACGAAAGCGGTTCTGGTCCAGCTGAATCCACAGATAGCGCAGGATATCCGGGGAGTTATTGGTGTAGGTGATGGTTTCCGAGGCAATAATGCGTTGATTTTCCTCATCCAGTCTTGCATCAATGAAATAATCGGCTCGCTGCTGCCAGTAGGCGTTACCGGGCGCCCCGGAAGCGGTTCGGTAGGTATTGGCAGTGGGCAGAATCTCATCCAGCTGGCGGAACTTGTCTTCAAAGGAACCTTTGGTCTGATTGACCTGGGCGTTAACGCTAATACTGAGCAAAAGGGCCAGACAGCCAGGGATTATCATTTTTGTTTTCATCACCATCTCTCCATAGGGCATGCAGCAGGCACAAGTATAACCCTAATATAAAAGCCCTGTAATGCAGGGCCAACTAAGGCGCAATCCGGGGCTCAGGCCACTGAAATGTGTAAATACCTTGAAGACTTTATCCATTTTGGCCAACACATTGTTTTAGACGGTCGAACTCTAGGCAATCCGCGGCCTGATAGGGTATAGTTCGCCCAATAAATCTAACAATAGAATTATCAGGTCAGGAGGAGTTGTAATGCAGCTTTTTATCAAATCACTGCTTGCTTCGGCATTTCTTACAATGTTTGCCAGCGTAACGCAGGCCCAGGGTATTTTCGGCCACTGGGACCCCATCATGCATGAAGATATCGAGGAGCGTATCCCCGGTCCCTTTGTCGGTGACTATGCCGGATTGCCCGTAAATGACGCAGCACGTCTGCGAGCCGATACCTGGCAGCCCTCTTTGCTGACACTGCCTGAACATCAGTGCAAGCCCCACCCGTCTACCTATGGTTTCCGGGGCGTGGGTAATCTGTATGTCTGGCAGGAGCTGGACCCGGTGTCCCTCGAAGAGATTAAGATCGGCACTCACATCCGCTGGCAGGCACAGCGCCGCACCATCTGGATGGATGGCCGTGAGCATCCGGATGAAATGGCTCCGCATACCTGGCAGGGTTTTTCTACCGGGGAATGGCAGGGCGATCGTCTGGTGGTTACCACAACTCACCTGAAAGCCGGCTGGATGCGTCGTAATGGTCTGGCCTTAAGTGACCAGGCCCACATGGTGGAATATTTTGTGCCACAGGGTGATGACACCATGCTGCATATCTACATGGTTGAGGATCCGGTTTATCTGGACGGTGTTTTCTTTAAATCAAACGGATTCTCCAAGCGTGACCGCACTACCATGGAACCCTATCCCTGTCGCCCGGCTACTGAAGTTCCGCGTGAAGCTGGTGATGTTCCGCACAATATGCCCGGTGAATCTACTTACGCTGCAGAGTTTTCCGAAATCTACGGTGTTCCGGTTGAAGCAGGCCGTGGTGCCGGTATGACCATGATGCCGGAATACTTTGACGTCGTGCAGGAATGGCGTATGAACAACCTGACTGAGGAAGAGAGGCTGGGTGACGGCAACTTCAACCCAGGTGAGGAATAGATAATCCTGCAATTATATTCTGCATTTAAAAGGAGGCTTCGGCCTCCTTTTTTTATATCCGGAATTTATCCAGATGTGTGGCAACTTCATCATTAACAAAGCTGATATGCGGCGTAAAGCCAAAAACAGGGCACTGCCCTCGGATGTATCAGTTGATCACCTGATTGCAGGTTCCCTGTTACCGGGAGCCAGTGTTTCCATCATTCATCAGGTAAATGATGCAGTAAGGGTGAATCCTGCAGTCTGGTGGTTATTGCTTGATGAAGATTCGGCCAAACCGAATTACCGCTATGCATCGTTCAACAGCCGTTCGGACAAACTGCATGAAAGTCGTGCGCTGGCCTACAAACCCTACAGGGAGTCACGCTGTATAATTCCGGCAACAAGTTTTGTTGAGGGACTGGGGGATAAAAAACACTACTTCAAAATTGAACTGCTTGATGAACCCGTTCTGTTTGGCGGACTGTTCCGGGAATGGACAGATAAAGACAGCGGGGAAATCATCTATTCAGCATCAATTATTACTTTGCCACCTGTAGCCCAGTGGCAGGATATACATCCCAAATCATTTCCCTTGCTGCTGCCGGCTGATAATGACGGACTAATAAGCCAGTGGCTGGATCGAAGCATGACCGACACCGAGGTGTTTAAAGAACTGCTGGAGCCGCAAATAAGGGTTCGGCAACGCATTACACCAATCCAGGGGGCAAGAAATTATGCGGCGGCCGGTGAAAGTTTTGAGATTGAAGCTGCTTAAGGCTTACAGTGCTTTAGAAATTGCCGGCATATAAATACTGTGTTTTCCTGATTGACCGTAAACATGCTTTTTACTAGCGTTACCCTGAGAACACCGGGAGTGTTTCTCAATCAATAAAAGAGGTGTAAAAATGATTTCGACTTTAATTAGTTTTCAATACAGTGATAATTTTGATGCAGGCAAAATTGCATCGATTGCAGAAACAGCCCGCAGCAAGTTTGAAGGCTTTCCGGGACTGCGCAGCAAAGCCTTCACCATTGATCATGATAATAAGCGAGCACTAAATTTCTACGTCTGGGAATCTGAAGAGGCTGCCAGAAATTTTTTTACTGATGAACAGAAAACATTTATCAGTGGCTTATATGGTGCGGATATTCAGGTTCAGTACCTTGAACTTAAACAACTGGTTGATAATGCCAGCAGTGAATAGACCTGACTTTATCAGTGCTGATATCCGCATATATAAATTGCGCCACAGACTATTCAAGGATCAAACTTCCGTAAGCTGATTCGATAATTGCTTCCAGCTGTGTATCGAAATTTGCCCAGTTCGCATAGGCCTCGAGGCTGACATCAGACTGAATTTCTTCCAGGCTCATGCCGTCTGCTATTCGGGAAGACACGGCAAATTTGAGGTCTTCAAGCCAGCGGCGGAAAGCAATAAGGTCCGCTTTACTGCCTGACTCATAATGGCTGTTGACCAGTAAATCGAAATCAAGCTCTTCAAGATTTCTGAGAGATTCTATCCAGGTATCCAGGGGTCTCCGGTCAAACTGAAAATAACAGCACATTCTGTTTATCCAGACGTAATCGCCGGCAAACAGTACCTTGTGATCCGGGAAGTAGACATCGACCAGATCATTGGTGTGTCTGTTTCCTGCCCACAGTAAGGTAATACGCTTGCCTCCCAGCATCAGTTGTATCTCATCCGAGAATACTATATCCGGTACTACAGCAGGTGCCAGTTCAGCCTGGGACAGGAACCCATCACCATTACGGTCCAGAGCATCAAAGTTTTGTAGCGTTCCGGTACGGGCTTCATTTCTGTCAAGTAGCCCATCACCATTTTCATCTCGCGTATCGCCGGGAGGAGGAGCTTCCTGAATACTGGCAGCAAGATTTTCAGGCATATTCATGTGACTGACATAGACAGCTGTATCAGAGAATGTTTCAGCGCCTCTGATATGATCCCAGTGATAATGACTTTCGATGACATAACGCACTTGTTGATCCGGAAACAGCTCCTGTAGCTGTTCCTGTATCCATTCCGCGGTTGCAGGGTTGGGTGGATCAACAATAAGGATGCCTTCATCCGTTACAAGAAATATGGATACAGGAGATACTGCCGGGCCGGTGTTTACCTGGTATAAACCATCACCCAGTTCTGTCAGGCTGAAAGGGCCGCTGCCAAACTGAGCAAAAATGCTGCTGCTGATGAAGATGCCTGCCCCGAATAATATGGTTTTTATAATCTGTAATCTCATAATAAATTCCAAAGTGTTTTAACAATATTTTTGATTATACCGAAATCATTGAGAATCACAATACTTATAACCTGAACCAACTGTTCGAATTAATTCCGCCGAGAAAGATTCTACAGTCCTTTACAAGGTAGATCGGCGTTTTGAACAGGCAAAAAAAAGCAGCCCGAAGGCTGCTTTTAAAGGTGATAAACCAATTATCCTAGTTTGCAGCGACTTCCTGCGCATCATTGATTCTCATTCTGAACGGAACGCTGTCGACAATTCCGTGAATCAGGGAAGAGAAGCGATAATCGTTACGTTCTGCATTACGCACAATCTCACGAACATAGGGCATGTCGGTATGCTCGATCGGTCGAGCCAGGGCAAACTGCATGAGTTTCTCGGTCATGGTCTGAACGAAGATTTCTTCGTTTTCAACCAACCAGCCACGCAGGTCATTCATGCCACCAATTTCTGAGCCGTCAAACAGTGTATCTGCTGTATCAAGCGTCAGTCCTTCAAGGTTGCGGGTGCGGAAGCGTCCGACACCATCAAAGCTTTCCATGGCGAAACCGATGCTGTCCATCAGTACGTGACAGGCTGCACAGGAAGGATCAGCGCGGTGCTGCACCATTTGTTCGCGCAGTGTTTGAGGCTCACCTTCTGCTGGTTCAAGGTTTGTATCAACACCAGGTGGTGGCTCAGGTGGAGGCGTACCAACCAGATTGGTCAAAAAGTACTTGCCACGGGTGACCGGGGAAGTACGAATAGACAGTGAAGTCAGAGTCAGGATACTGCTGTGACCGAGTATACCGCGACGTTCTTCCTGCGGTACTTCAACACGTCGCATACGGCTGCCAACGATTCCCGGGATACCATAAACTTCAGCAAGATTCTCGTTAACGTAGGTGTAATCGGCATTGATCAGGTCAGTGACGTTTTTATCTTCATCAACGATACTCTTGAACAGCATCTTGGTTTCAAGAATTGAAGACTGACGCAGGTTGTCATCGTAATCCGGGAACAGGAAGGGGTCCGGAACAATGGCGTTCAGGTTGCGCAGAGTCAGCCACTGGACAGCAAAGTTTTCTGTCAGGTTCTCTGCTTTCGGATCAGCCAGCATACGCTCCACCTGGGCGTCCAGAATATCCGGGTCACTCAGGCGACCTTCAACGGCCAGATCACGTAACTCTTCATCAGGAATGGTGCTCCAGAGGAAGAAGGACAGCCGTGAAGCCAGCTCAAGATCAGAAATTTCATAAACCTGACCCGGGGCGACACCCGCAGGGGCTTCTTCTGCACGGAACAGGAATTCAGGTCCGGAAATTATACGGCGAATACCGGTTTCGATACCTTTTTCGAAGCCGCCGATTTCGCGACCGATTTCATAAAAGCCCAGCAGGTCTGAAATTTCGTTTTCAGTGACCGGTCGGCGATAGGCCTCATTCGCCAGGTTGCTGAGAATTTCATTGGCACAGGCCAGCTGTTCGTCTTCAAGCGTGCCGGGGTTGCAAATGAAAATCTTCTCGCGGCTGGCAGTATTTCCTGTGCCTGTCGGATTGATAGGACCACGAACTTCGACATTGTCGAGTTGTGGCGGCCCTTTCAGGACGTCAAGGTCAAGTGAAGTACGGCCATGCTGGCGCCAGATTTCAGCATCAGGAGATGCCGGCTTGGCAATAAAGTTGACGGTGACAGTATGATTGCCTGCTTCCAGGAAGGTTCTGTAGCGGAAACGCTCGTCAATTTCTTCGGCCAGGGCAAAACTGTTGGAATCAAACTCATGCTGTTCGGTGTCCTTAAAGCCACCGAAATCGGCAGTATGGACACGTTCCTTGTCAATGGTGATTTCCAGCGTATGCGGAAACTCGATTCCGCGAGCCTCATCCTGAATGGTACGAATCAGTTTGGGGCTGAATTCGTATTCACCATCAAGCGGGGCATAGTGGTCGAAAACAATACCGCCGATTGTGCCAATCGGAGCACCTTCAACACGTTTGTCACCGGAACTGTCACGTGGCACACGATAAACGCTGAAATCAGGCGGCATACTCATGTCACCGACAGCGAGGCTGGCAACCCGTCCGGAGGCAGCAACAAAGCCCTCCAGGGTAGTTGCTGATACCTGCAGTGCGGCAGCCATGTTGTCAAAGCCTTCGGCTGAAACATCAGGAGCCAGCAAGGAGGTTGAATCAATTGGGATGTTCAGCAAATCACGCATGGCGTTCTGGTATTCAGTACGGTTCATACGCGGCAGTACAGGTGCTCCCGGATTTGGGTTTTCCATTGCTTCCTCGTCCAACACTGCTTCCAGAGAAGCAATGAAAGTCTGACGCTCCTCATCAGAGGGCTTGGGTTCACCCACCGGTGGCATCTGACCTGTGGCCAGTTTCTTGATCGCTGTTTCCCAGATTTCACCTTCTTCATGGACAAAGTCCGGGGCAACATATTCCAGCGAGAGACCGCCGGTATAGTCAGTTTCATTATGGCAGCCTACGCAGTAGTCGTAGATCAGGTTCCACTGCTCATCAAGCGGTGGCAATGCCTCAATGGCTGCCAGTCGCGCTGCTTCCGCTTCTGCTGCGGAAATTTCGGCGCTTTCGGTTTCATTGGAGTTATTACAGGCTGCGAGCCCCAAGCCCAATCCTGCAATAATCGCTGTCAGTAAAATATTCTTTTTCATAACATACCTACTACATTATTTAATTATCTGATTCTATTAAGCTTCGCCGGATTCCTCGGAAGCAGGCGCCATGTATTCCTCTATGGCGATACCCTGATCATTCATGGCTTCGCTCAATAGAGTGGCAATTTCTTCATATACCGGTAATTCAGCCGGTTCATCGCCTTGTTCACTTACGACAGGCACACCGTTTGCCACATCAAGTGCAGATCGGTTGCTGTTATCTTTAAGACTCAGGTCGACGCCATTCTCAATAAGGTAAGTAACAACCTGATCGCGTCCCAGAGCGACTGCATGATGAAGCACAGTTGTGCCGTCTGCAGACTGAGCATTGACATCAGCACCGTGTTCAATCAGCAGCTCAACGCCGGGTCTCAGATCGTCAATAGCCGGAATGTATTCTTCTTCATCCATCGTGCCGGGAACATACAGACCCGGAACCACGCCAAAGGCAGCTGACAGTGGGAAATATTTCTGGCCCTTGTTCATTGAGTTCGGATTGGCGCCATGTTCCAGGAACATGACCATCAGCTCATGATTATCGATAGCAGAAGCGTTAAACAGGGCTGTCTGGCCAGCTGTGCCTTCACCACCGCGGAATCCGGTAGCCGGGAAAGGATAGGCTGTTTCAGGGTAGGAATCGACTTCGACCCCCATATCCAGCATCAGCTCGATCAGCTCCATGGGACTGGTCTGGTTTTCATAGTTCTTTTCGGAGCGGATGAAAGTCAGCTCCTTGGTTTCCACGTCCAGCAGATCAACCAGCGCACCGTCATTCAGGTTGGCGCCAGCTTCTACCAGCACTTTTGCCAGATCAATATTGGCATTGATGATGGCAATACGCAGCGGCGAAATATCCTGTGGGTCCAGTACATTGAGGTCAGCGCCTTCTTCGATGAGAACACGTGTTGCATCAAGCGCATTCTCCCGGGCTGCATGATGCAGTGCTGTCAATCCACCGTCAGGGAAATCACCCTGTACACGGCTTTGCAGAACGCCGCGCAGGTCCAGTGCCGCAGAGTACGCATTCATGTCGGCACCATTATCAATCAGAACTCTGGCCACTTCAGCCTGGTTGGCTGCAGCAGCCCACATCAGGGGGGTCTGGAAAAGATAACTGTCACGGGAATTCACATTGGCACCGGCATCAATCAATGCCTGCACACCTTCAACTGCTCCGGTTTTGGAGGCATTCAGAATGGCATTGTCGCCTTCAGGAGTAGTTGCATTGGCATCAGCTCCGGCATCCAGCAGCAAGGTGATCAGTTCACTGTTGCCGTTCATCGCCGCCTGAATCAGCGGAGTCATTCCGTAACGGTTTTCGATATTCGGATTGGCACCGGCATTAAGCAGTAATCGAACAACATCTGTTTCGTCGTAATAAGTTGCCCAGAACAGCGCAGTCATACCATCTGGCTGGACTGCATTAACGTCTTCAGTTGAAATCGACGCTTCAATGGCTTCCCAGTCCTGATACTCGGCCATATCGACCAGAGCTGCCTGACTTGCCTGTACTCCCAGCGCCAGAATCACCAATGCAGTGATTTGTGCCGTGATGTGCTTGATTGATTTCATTAGTTAGCCCCCTAATTGTGTAAGGTTTAGCGTAAACCTTGCATATATCCGGTTTTTTTTGCTTTTACCGCTTCTTATTTATTATCAGGTAAATATTAGTCGAATACTACAGATTAGTATACCTGCTGCCAAAGCTTATATGTGCAAAAACCATGTATTTTACAGGCTTCAAGGGCCAGAGGGCTCGCTCAATCCGGGATAGATTTGATCGAGCGCAAGGTAAAGATTTGTGACTTTGTTTGTGCAGCAGGATGGAAGGGTTGATTTAGTGTTACATAGTCAAAATCACCGATTACAGCCTGTTCCAGAAAAGCAGGTCTGAGGGGGCTTAACAGACCTGCTTTTTGCTGAATTTCAAGACTGGGCTCAGGCTTCGCCTGATTCCTCGGTAACAGGAGCTACGTATTCTTCGATAGTAATGCCCTGTGCATTCATGGCTTCGGTTAAAAGCGTTGCAATTTCTTCATATACCGGTAATTCTGCCGGCTCAGATCCCGGAGGACCACGTCTGGGTTCGGAGCCATCACTGACCGGAGACACACCGTTCGCCACATCAAGCGCTGTGCGGTTGCTGTTGTCCTTGATACTCAGGTCTGCGCCTTCAGCTATTAGAAATTCAACAACTGTTTCATTTCCTGTTGAGACAGCCTGATGCAAAACTGAAGTTCCGTCCCCGGCAATTGCGTTAACATCTGCACCATTGTCCAGCAGTAACTGAACACTTTCACTAATTTCGGTTTCTGCTTCTTCCCCATCTTCCATCATCATGTTGCCACCTCTGACAGGGACCACGCCCAAAGCAGCCGAAAGCGGAAAATATTTCCCATCCATGTTGAGAGAGTTGGGGTTGGCACCGTGCTCAAGGAACATCGCTATCAGGTCCTGATTATCCTCCATGGCCAGATTAAACAGGGCGGTTCGGTTTGCTGTGCCGGCACCACCACGAAAGCCGGTTGCCGGGAAGGGATAGGCCTGTTCCGGGTAAGCATCGATTTCAACGCCCATGGACAGCATCAGTTCGATCAGCTCCATTGGACTGGTCTGGTTTTCATAGTTCTTTTCAGAGCGGACAAAAGTCAGCTCCTTGGTTTCAACATCAATGAGGTCAACCAGTGCGCCATCATTCATGTTGGCTCCTGCTTCAACCAGCACTTTCGCCAGGTCAATATTGGCATTAATGATGGCAAAGCGCAGCGGAGAGATATCATGCGGATCAAGCACATTCAGATCAGCACCTTCTGCAATGAGAACACGGGTTGCATCAATAGCGTTTTCTCGGGCAGCGTGATGCAGCGCGGTCAGGCCGCCATTGGGGAAATCACCAGACACGGCGCCCTGTCTGACGCCGCGTAATTCAAGCGCCGGAGAGCGCATGTTTATATTCGCGCCGTTATCTATCAGGATTCTGACCACGTCAGCCTGGTTGGCTGAAGCAGCCCACATCAGGGGAGTCTGGAACAGATATCCATCAAGGGAGTTAACATTGGCGCCAGCATCGATCAGCGCCTGCACGCCCTCTGCTGCACCGGTTTTTGATGCATTAAGCAGGGCATTATCACCTTCCGGCGTGGTGGCATTGGCATCAGCACCTGCATCCAGCAACATGCTGATCATGTCGCTGTTGCCGTTCATCGCCGCCTGAATCAGCGGAGTCATTCCGTAACGGTTTTCGATATTCGGATTGGCACCGGCATTGAGCAGCAATCGAACGACATCTGTTTCGTCGTAATAGGTAGCCCAGAACAGCGCTGTCATGCCATCAGGCTGGACTGCATTGACGTCTTCAGTGGAAATGGAAGCTTCCACTGCGTCCCAGTCCTGATATTCTGCCATATCGACCAGAGCTGCCTGACCAGCCTGAGCTGTCAGCCCCAGAATCACGAGCCCCGCAAGCTGGGCCCTGATATTTTTTTTCATTTTCATTTGTATGCCCCCAAAAAATTGTTTTTGTCCCCCGGTCACTGTCTGTAACCGGGCGTTTTACTGAAATTAACTTTTTATTATCAGGTAATTGCCATCTGGTGAATACCATTAGCGCTTGAACACAGCGTTTTTTTAATTGACCCGCCTGGCCAGAACAGGTTGAGTGGCTGGCTCAACAGCGGATCAGCTCTGAATTGCAGGCATTGCCGCGACAATGCCTGCAAGATAACAGCGATTAGAGAGGTTTTCAGGCTTCGCCTGAGTTTTCTTCTGCAGCGGGTGCCGTGTATTCCTCTATGGCGATACCCTGATCATTCATGGCATCCCTCAGCAGGGTGGCAATTTCCTCATAAACCGGTAATTCAGCCGGCTCATCCTCGTCATCTTCTTCATTATTAATAACTTTGGACACGCCATTGGCCACGTCAAGCGCAGTGCGGTTACTGCTATCCTTTATGCTTAAATCCGCCCCTTCAGCAATCAGGAATGCAACAATCGTTTCTTTCCCGGCAGAAACAGCATGATGCAATACGGAGGTGCCATCATCGGCAATCGCATTGATATCTGCACCGTAGTCAAGTAACAGGTGAACGCTGTCACGCAGTTCTGTCACTTCTTCATCTTCCTCGATATTGCCCATTCTGCCAGGAACAAGCGTAAGCGCAGCCGAAAGAGGAAAATAATTTCCGTCCATATTGAGTGAATTGGGGTTGGCACCATGCTGCAAGAGCATTGCCATAATGTCCTGATCGTCAGTCATTGCCATGTTGAACAAGGCTGTCTGACCAGATGTTCCTGCACCGCCACGGAATCCGGTAGCTGGTAAGGGGTAGGCATCTTCAGGATAAGCATTAACGTCAACACCCAGTTCCAGCATCAACTCAACCAGTTCCATCGGGCTGGTCTGGTTTTCATAGTTCTTTTCAGCACGGACAAAGGTCAGTTCCTTGGTTTCGACATCCAGCAGATCAACCAGTGCGCCATCATTGATATTGGCGCCGGCTTCCACCAGCATTTTGGCAAGATCAATATTTTTATTGATGATGGCAAAGCGCAGGGGAGAGATACCCTGGGAATCCAGTACATTCAGGTCAGATCCAGATTCAATCAGGATCTGTGTGGCGGCAATGGCATTTTCACGCGCAGCATGATGCAGTGCAGTGAGGCCGCCATCCGGGAAGTCTCCGGCTGTACTACTGAATGCAACGCCACGAAAATCCAGTACTGCTGATTGAGCATTCAGATCTGCACCGTGGTCTATCAATATTCTGGCGACATCAGCCTGATTACTGGCTACAGCCCACATCAGTGGAGTCTGGTACAGGTAACTGTCACGGGAATTCACATCTGCACCGGCCTCGATTAGCGCCTGTACTCCCTGAACAGCACCGGTTTTGGCGGCATTGAGCAAGGCATTGTCACCTTCCGGCGTGGTGGCATGGGCATCTGCTCCAGCCTCCAGCAGCATGGTGATCATTGCGCTGTTACCGTTCATGGCCGCCTGTATCAGCGGGGTCATACCATACCGGTTTTCTATATTTGGATTGGCCCCGGCATTGAGCAAGAGCCGAACAACATCCGCTTCGTCATAATAAGTTGCCCAGAACAGCGCTGTCATGCCATCCGGCTGGGCTGCATTAAGGTCTTCGTTGGAAATTGCAGCTTCTACTGCATCCCAGTCCTGGTGTTCGGCCAGATCGACAAGAGCAGCCTGAGTGACCTGTGCAGCCACACCAAGAACTACCAGTAGAGAGATTTGAGCTATGATTGTTTTTATTGGTTTCATCGTAAAGCCCTCTGAATTTAGCAAGTTAAACCACGTCTGGAAGAAGTGGTTTTTGCATCTAGTTGTATTTTTATTATCAGGCAATTAAAGATGAGAACATACTTTACCCTGTAAATCACGGCGTTTTTTATTTTACAGGTCTGTTCAGGCCAGCCAAAACAGAACCCGGCATAGCTACCCAGCATGTATTGATAAAGACTGTCAGATATTCACCAGATATGGCCTGGAGGCGCCCTGAATGTTAAAAAATCAGTTATTGAGGGGCTGCAATTCAACTTTCCTGCAGTTCGGGCTGCATGGTCAGGCGAAAAACCAGGAATAGTGACCAGATTGCCAGAATGAAGAATGCCATGATAAGGGGGGTAACGGTGCCGTTATAACGTGAACCCACAAATGCGCCCAGTCCGGCTGAGAGCAGGGTCTGTATCGAGCCAATAACCGAACTGGCCGCCCCGGCTATATGCCCCAGGGGATGCAGGGCCATAGTATTAAAGTTGCCAAACAGCAGTCCACAGCAAAAGAATGCTACAAAAAGGTAGGCCATCAGCATTACCAGTGGTGGGTGTCCGCTGAACATCAGGCAAAGTGGCAGGAAGACACTGGAAATGCCAACCAGCACGATCAGTGACTGACGGCATATTCTTTCCATGCCGTATCGGTATACCCATCTTGAATTGCCGAAAGAAGCCAGACCTATGGACAGCGCAAGAAAGCCAAATGCCAGAGCAAATGCATCACCCAGCGCGTACTGCTCCTGCAGAATTTGTTGGGCTGAGTTCAGATAGCCGACAAAAGCACCGAAAATCAATCCTGAAGCAATGGTATAGCCGCGGGCAATCCGGTTATTCAATGTTTCCTTGATTGCCAGCAGAATCGGCGCAAAACGGAAGGGGCGGCGTTTTTCAATAGCCAGGGTTTCTTCCTGACCCAGTGCCAGCCAGGTGACTGCGGCGATACCAACGATAAACATCATGATGAAAATAGCCCGCCAGGAAGCAACAAACAGTACCAGTTGTCCCAGACTGGGTGCGAGCGCAGGGCTTAGAATAAAAATAATCATGATGAATGACATGACCTTGGCCATGGCATTGCCTTCATATTTGTCCCGGATCATACACATGGTTGACACCCTGCAGGAAGAGGCGCCAAAACCCTGCAGGACCCGGCCTGCCAGCATGATTTCGAAGCTGGTGGAAAAAATGGAAGCCAGACAGCCAATCATGAAAATGCCTATACCCAGATAGATAGCATTTTTTCTGCCAAAGGAATCGGCAAAGGGGCCGAAAAACATGATACCCAGTGCAAGGCCGATAAATATAAAGGAAATGACGAACTGCACATCGTTGGGGTTTTCGACATTTAGGTCGCTGCCAATCTGGCCAAGGGCGGGCATCATGGCGTCTATGGACAGTGCGATAAAAGACATCAGCACCGCCATCATTGCCACGAAGGAGAGCTTTATTTGCTGTGGAGAGCGCTGCTTTTCCATGTAATACCACCCAAAAGCCTGCTTGCTTTCGGTATTTCTGTGAAAAAAATTATTTAAAAGGATAGTACAGAGTGAGTGTTGGTCTGATGCTATCTCGGCTGCGTAGTATACCGCATCAACCGGCAAAAATAGTGGCTTAATTTTCCTGCAGAGATGAATATTTTTATCCTTGATTCAGATATTGAGCAGTGTGCCCGTTATCATTGCGATCAGCATGTCGGCAAAATGATTCTGGAAAGTACCCAGATACTCTGTACCGCCCTGAACAAGAAAGGCTTCGAAACCCCCTATCGTTCAACGCATGTCAAACATCCCTGTGTATTTTGGGTGGAAGCATCCCATGATAATTTTTGCTGGCTGATAAAACTGGCCTATGCCCTTAGCGATGAATTCAACTGGCGTTTCAGGCGGGACAGAAATCACGCTTCCATTGCTGTACTTCAGGCAGTAGAAAATATCAGCTTCGATGCGTTCGGTATGACACCCTTTGTCCAGGCCATGCCGGAACAATATAAAGTCCCGGATGATCCGGTCGCAGCCTACCGGGCGTTTTATTGTGGTGAGAAATCCCGCTTTGCCACCTGGACCCGGCGTGAAAAGCCTGACTGGTTCTTGCCTGGCAACAAGGCATAATCAACTTCTTACAGGGCGTTTTTGCAATTTTCGTTGTAAAGTTCGCCGGTGCATTCCCAGTTGCCGGGCAGTGGCAGAAATATTTCCCTTGTTTACCTCAAGTACTCGCTGAATATGCTCCCATTGCAGACGCTCGACAGATACGGGTTCGTCCTTGATGGCATTTTCATGCGTTTTTTCACCGCAGAGTATTGCCAGAATTTCATCAACATCAAGAGGCTTGCAGGCATAATCCACTGCACCTGCTTTTATAGCGGTCACGGCAGTGGCAATACTGGAATAACCGGTAAGTATCAACATGCGAATTCCCGGGTGATACTTTTTCAGCATGGGCAGGCAATCCAGCCCTGATTCCTGATCAATTTTCAAATCAATCACGGCATAATGCAGTGCTTCCTGTTGAGCCAGCTGTTCTGCCTGTGCCAGGTTCTCTGCTGTGAACACCAGATGATCCCGACGCTTAAGAGCCCGGGCTGTCACATCGAGGAATACCGGATCATCATCAAGGAGTAATATATTCTTTTCGGTCATGGTGTTTCATCCAGGGACAAAGGCAAGGAAATTTCGGTCAGTATTCCGCCCTGTTCGTGCTCCTGCATGCTGACTGTGCCGCCCAGTCGATTAATGCTGGCCTGACTCAGAATAAGACCAACACCCATGCCTGATTCCTTGGTAGTTATAAATGCAGTGCCAAGTTCCTGCTGAATTTCTTCGCTAAGGCCTTCACCGTAGTCCCTGATTCTTAATCCCCAGGTCAATTTATTCCAGAATACTTCTACATCAATATCCTGCGGGCTGGCATCGGCAGCGTTATTGAGAATATTGACAATGGCCTGCTGCAGAGTTGAGTCAACATAGATATCAGGAGGCTTATTGGTATTTGAAAAATTCAATTTGAGTTTGACTTCGGGTCTTATCAGGCGCCACTGGTCCAGGAGGTTGTGAATAAAATCCTTTAGGGCAACTGTCACCATGGAACCGGATTTTTTCAGGTCTGCTTCTGAAACAAGATTTTTCAGGCTCGACTTGCAGCGAGATAATTGTTCCCGAATGATGCCTAGTTCCTGCTGCAAATTTTCATTGTCGGGGTATTGCTTCTGCATTTCTCCGATCAAAATGGAAACAGTATTAAGAGGCGTACCCAGTTCATGGGCTGTACCGGCAGCCTGGGTGGCGACGGCAAGAATCTGTTCATCACGCAGATTGTTTTCGCGGTAACGATTGAGTCGATGTTCCTTGCTGCGAATTTCACTGGCCATCTTCACCACGAAATAGGTGATCAGTGCAGCACTGATCAGGAAATTGAACCACATGCCAAGGATATGAAGATTCAGGACACCGTCTTCTATTTGCATGCTCATTGGCATGACTTCCGGCAAAGGATCATAGAAAAACAGCAGCAGTGAATAAGCCAACAGGCTGGTTGCCGCGATTAACCAGGTAAATTTCCAGGGCAGTATTGCGGCGGCAATGGTTATTGGTACCAGGTAATAGGAAACAAAAGGATTGCTGGCTCCACCACTAAAATACAGAACAAGCGAAAGGCCAATCACATCAAGCATCAGGTGCAGCAGAAATTCACTGTCACTGATGGGCCAGGCTTTTTTCAGACGGATAAAGACCGCAGCGTTAATCAGCACAAAGACAATCAGGGTGCTGACGATGGCCGGATAATTTATGCTCAACTCGAGATAAATTCCGGCATAGGCCAGCGCCAGCAGTTGCAGACTTACAACAATCAGCCGAATGATGAGCAGGCGCCGCAGGTTCAGATGCGACGCTGCCAGTGGAAAAAAAACGGTGCTGCTCAAAGCCTCTCCTCTACATTTGCCAGTAGAAGATATCGACTTAGAAAGCCAATTGGTAGCCCAGCGTCAGCATGTCATCCATTTTCATCTGAACGCCGTTTACGTTCTGCTCCAGGGTGGTTTCATACTCCAGGGCAAAGCGATGATTGCCGACAGTAATCAGGTTCAGGCCAAGGCCAAGATCCCAGCGCTCCCCGCCCTGATTGTCAGGATCAGCAGTCTGGACCGGCAAGGCAATCCTGTTGTCAATGCCATCGATGCTGTCAAGGTCGGTGTAGGTAAAGCGTATTGACGCACTCAGCTTGTTATTGAAGCGGTAGCTGCCCCATCCGGACCAGAATAACTGATTGCCCAGAGAGTATCCTTCATCGTTTTCATCGAGGCGGAATTTATATTTGAGTTGTGTTCCCCAGCCGTAAACACCGGCATTGCCTTTATAGGTGATGCCAGGCTCAAGGTCATAGGTTCCAGAACCAAGTTGCATGGGATAGGGCAGACGTGGAGAAGGCCTTGTATTCATCGGTGTCAGAATCTGGTCAGTTTCCTCTATATCACCGGTCGGAATACTCAGACCAAGATTCAGGTGCAGAGTATAGTCCTCGGTATCAGCCAGTCCATACAGTGCGCCAACGGTGGTATCTCCCAGTCCGCTGGTTTTTGTGGTGAAGCTTCCGAGTTGTGTGGTGCCGGCCGGTCCCTGATAAGTAAGATGTTGCATTTCCTTATCCAGTATATTAAGCATTGCCATCAGGGTCAGCCTGTCTGTCGGGGCATGCATCAGGCCGATCATATGCATTCCGGTAGTCATGTCGACAGGGACGACTCTTACTGTGGGAGGCATCATGGGCGGATTGGCAAAGCGGTTGGCGACTGAGGTAACTATCTGATCAGCACTGATGTCATCACTGCCGCGCAAATTATCACTCATGCGCATATTCATGTATCGATAGGAGACCATCCACCCACCGGCCTCATGGCGGTGATCACCCATAACACCAATAGGTGCATGTTCATCAGGCAGGTCGGTTTGAGCAAGGGTTGAAGTTGAAATGCTGGCAACAGCAATCGCAATAAGAAGTTTGTTCACGTAAGCCCCGAATTGATAATTTCAAAGCCGCGAATTTTATCAGGCAGGGGTCGGGATTCGGATGTGACAAATTGTCGCAGTCAGATCAGGCAGAAGTTTGTTTATTCACTGTCCAGGCGATAGCCAAAAGATTCTATTATGCTGGAAGCCTGATTACCTTGAATAAAATTAATGAATGCATGTGCTGCGGGATTTTGTTCTGCGCGTCTGAGAATCACGGCATCCTGTCTGATGGGGGAATGTAAATCTGCCGGAACCAGCCAGGCCGAACCATCGCGAACTTCACCCTGATCCAGAATCTGAGAAACTGAGACAAATCCAAGATCGGCATTTCGTGTCTCGACAAACTGCAAGGCCTGGGAAATATTTTCACCCAGCACCCACTTATGCCTGGTGCTCTCATCCAGCCCCAGATGCTGCAGGGTTTCCACTGCTGCGATGCCATAAGGGGCCAGGCGGGGATTGGCCAGTGCCAGACGATTGAAATTTCCATGTCTAAGGATTTCGCCATTCTGCAGATCAAGCTCAGCATTTTTTGACCACAGAGCCAGGCCGCCCACAGCATAGGTGAAGCGTGTGCCGGGGAGAATCATCCCGGCATCTTCCAGTGCCTGTGGTTTTTCCTGATCGGCGGAAAAGAAAATATCAAAGGGAGCGCCATTGATGATTTGCGCATAAATCATTCCGGACGAGCCATAGGAAACCCTGACACTGTGTTCAGTGCCTGCCTCAAACTGTTCAACTATTTCATTCATGGCTGCAGTAAAGTTTGACGCCACAGCAAGGGTAAGCAGCTCGGCCTGGGCACTTACACTCTGCATAAGCAGAGTAATTGACAGTAATATCCTGATAATAAGGCGATTCATTACATTTTCAGCAGAACACTGAGTTCCTTTATGGAAATGATATTTTTATCTTCCGGCTAACAACGTATATTATGCTCCTCAAAAACAAGTAGCAGGGAGAATAATAATGACAACTTATGTATTAGTACATGGGGCATGGCATGGCGCATGGTGCTGGGATAGGGTTACAGCTGCAATTGAAGCGGCAGGAAACAAGGTCATCACTCCGGATTTACCTGGTTCCGGCAAAGATAATACACCAGTGGAGGAAGTCAGCCTTGATGCCTATGTCAAAAAACTTTCAGATGTTCTGGATGGGCTTGACGAAAAAGCGGTACTGGTAAGCCATTCAATGAGTGGCATGGTGGTGTCACAAACCGCAGAACTGCATCCAGAAAAAGTCAGTGCCCTGGTATATGTCTCCGGTTTTCTCCCACAGGATGGCCAGTCTCTGTTATCACTGGAGGAGAGCAATCCGAAACCTTCGGTCCCCCCTTCACTGATCGTTTCAGATGATGAGGTATCAGCAACAATTGACCAGGAGAAAATCATTGACCTTTTCCTGCATGATTGCAGCGAAGAGGACCAGGAGTTCGCCCTGGCTCATATCAAGCGCCAGGCTCTGGCGCCGCTGGCAACTCCCGTTCATTTGACGGCTGAGCATTTCGGTTCGGTACCGCGTTATTACATTGAATGTCTCTCAGACCGTGCTATCTGTATTGAAATGCAGCGGCAAATGATAGCCGCTTCACCCTGTGAAAAAGTCTTTTCGATTGATTCCAGTCATTCGCCCTTTTTCAGTAAGCGTGATGAACTTGTCGAGGCGTTGTTACAGATAAGCTGAATAATTATATTTGCCATATTATCCTGTCAGGATTACGATTATCCGTATGACACGTCGAATATTCAGACGCCTTGCGCTCCTGCTTTTGCTAACTTTTAGTTGACAGAGTCTTGCATCGCCTCTTCTCGCTTGTTGTGAGGAGCCGATGCAGGGGCATGAGCAGAATGCCATGAGCGGTCATCATCAGATGATGATGGATATGCCAATGATGACTGACCATGAGCAAAGCTCTGCGCACCTTACAGACAGTATCAGCTCTACAGACTGCAATTGTGATTGTACCTGTGATTATTGCAGTGTCTCGACACTTGCCATGCTGGGAAAAAACCTCAATGAAGCTGTTAACAGTTTCTGTGTAAAAAGCTTTCAACTGAAAACCAACCTTTCATCATCCTTCCCCGAGACCCTGTTCAGGCCACCCATTTTTGCCTGACACAGGGTCAGTGCGCCTGCACTAAACATAAATCAAGTCTGCACTGAAGCTAAATGCCTTATTGGGCATTTCAGGTATTGCTGTGTTGCGGGGAAATAATCCTCCTGCAATAAAAGAACGGGTGTAAACAATGGGTATTTACCAACAAAAGAAATTCAGGAACAGAGCCACAGATCTATCGCGCAGAAGGTTCGTTACCAGCGCCCTGGCAGGTGGTATCGCTCTTGGACTGGGGTCAGGATTGGCGCGGTCACAGCCAAACACTGCATTAAGGCAGCAGGCTGAAGTTCTCAGCGGACAGCGTTTTAATCTGAATATCGGCTACGAGCCAGTCAATTTTACCGGCACTGAGGCTCTGGCAACGACCATTAACGGCAGCCTGCCGGCGCCGGTTTTACGCTGGCGTGAAGGCGATGAGGTAGTTTTGAACGTCAATAATAACCTGGCTGTGGACAGTTCGATTCACTGGCACGGGATTATTCTGCCAAGCAACATGGATGGTGTACCTGGTATGAGCTTTGCCGGAATCCGCCCCGGGGAAAGTTATGAATACCGGTTTAGGGTAAACCAGAGCGGCACTTTCTGGTATCACAGTCATTCCGGTTTTCAGGAACAGACAGGCATGTATGGTCCGATCATCATTGACCCCCTTGAAGCTGAACCTTTCGACTATCAACGTGATTATGTGGTGTTACTGTCCGACTGGAGTGACACCGAACCGGAAAGTATTTACGCCACGCTGAAAAAACAAAGTCACTACTATAATTTCAATGAGCGTACCATTGGGGACCTGTTTGGTGATATCCGTGAAAAAGGGCTGGCGCAAACCTGGCAGGACCGTGCCATGTGGAACCAGATGCGCATGAGTGACCGGGATATTGCCGATGTTACCGGCTACACCTATACCTATTTGATGAACGGAAATACACCTGACCCCGGCTGGCAGGGCCTGTTCAGCCGTGGGGAAAAAGTCCGGCTGCGTTTTATCAATGCGTCGGCGATGACCATCTTTGATGTGCGCATTCCCGGCCTGCAAATGACGGTTGTGGCCGCTGACGGGCAGAATATTGAACCGGTCTCGGTTGATGAGTTCAGAATCGGTGTTGCTGAAACCTATGATGTGATCGTAGAACCGGATGCGGACGATGCCTATGCTGTTTTCGCCCAGAGTATTGACCGCAGTGGCTATGCTTTTGGTTCGCTGAGTCCCGATGTATCCGTTATCGCCCGGGTTCCCGCAATGGATCCGGCACCGGTTCTGGGCATGGCCGATATGGGAATGTCCATGGCCGACATGGATATGCCAGGGATGGAGATGCCGGGTATGGAAATGAATGGCATGCAGGAACAGGGTAATACTTCAGGGATGGAGATGCAGCATGAACATCATCCGGGGATGGAAATGCCGATGTCCGACGGGGCAATGAACATGGAAGGTGATATGCATATGAACCATGATATGAACCATGATATGGAAATGAACCATGACATGCACATGAATCATGATATGAACATGGATCAGTCGATGATGAACGGGAGGGCAGGTTATGGCAGTGAGCAGCCGATTCATCATCATGCCAGTGAATTCGGCCCGCAGGTTGATATGCGCAGCGAAAGCCCGCAAAACGGTCTTGATGACCCCGGAATTGGTTTGCGAAATCATCAAGGTCTGTATAACCGCAGGGTGCTGACTTATGCCGATATCAAAAACCTCTACCAGACTATTGATCAGCGCGAGCCTGAGCGGGAAATCCAGTTGCACCTGACTGGCAACATGCATCGCTATATGTGGTCGATGAACGGCATTCCTTTTGCCGATGCTGAGCCCTTGCAAATGGCCTATGGCGAGCGACTCAGAATTACATTGGTAAACGACACCATGATGACACACCCGATTCACCTGCACGGTTTATGGAGTGAACTGGAAACCGGTGAGCCGGGGAAAATCCCGCGCAAACATACCGTCATTGTGCAGCCCGGTAAAAAAATATCCTATCTGGTGACTGCGGATGCACGTGGTAACTGGGCCTATCACTGTCACCTGCTCTATCACATGATGGGCATGTTCCGTGAAGTGGTAGTGAGTTGAGGAGTATATGATGGATTCACAAAAGATTATTTTTATCAGCCTTGCCCTGTTGTTATCGCAAAGTGCTTTTGCAGCAATGGGTGATGAGCCTCTGGTATTTCAGCTGAAAGCCGACGAGCTGGAAACGGATGACTCGGGTAATAATTTGCTGGAGTGGAATGCCCAGGCCTGGGCCGGAGGTGATTTAAACAAGCTCTGGCTCAAAACAGAAGGAGAGCGCCATGATGGTGAAACGGAAGCGCTGGAAGTGCAGGTCCTCTACAGTAAAGCCATTGCAGCCTACTGGGATTTACAGGCCGGAATCAGGCACGATGCAAAGCCATCACCAGAACAAAACTGGGCGGTAGTGGGGCTTCAGGGACTGGCACCTTACTTCTTTGAAACGGAAGCTGCGCTGTTCATCAATTCTGATGGAGATGCCGCAGTGAGATTCAGCACGGAATATGAAATGCTGTTCACCCAGAGACTGATACTTTCACCGGAACTTGAGCTGAATCTTTATGCACAGGATATTCCCGAGTTGGGAATTGGTTCGGGATTATCAAACATTTCAGCAGGCCTGCGCCTGCGTTATGAAATCCGTCGGGAGTTTGCTCCCTATATCGGTGTTCACTGGAAAGAGTATTATGGGGATACGGTCGATTTTCTCAGTACGGATGGTGAGGAGATAAGTGAAACATCCCTGGTTTTTGGATTACGATTCTGGTTCTGACGAGGCAAATATGAGTGATAATCATCAACAACATTCCTGCCATCCCGTAAAAGGCAAAGCGGATTACCTGCTACTGGGTTCGACATTTTTTATCGTAATTTTCTATTTTCAGTATGCCTTTTTTACTGAATCGGCGAACTTTGCAGGCTGGTATCAGACCCTGGCATCCACTGTCTTTGAAATGATGAATACCATCTGGTGGGGAGTTGTCCTCGGCTTTCTGATGATATCTGTGCTTTCTAGAATTCCACGGGAATTTGTCCTGTCGATACTCGGTGCAAAGAAAGGTTTCAATGGTATTTTTCGCGCAACCATGGCCGGGGTGCTGCTGGACCTTTGTAATCACGGCATTCTCATGGTCGGCGCCAAACTCTACGAGCGGGGCGCCAGCACCGGGCAGGTGATGGCCTTTCTGATAGCCAGTCCCTGGAATTCATTTTCACTGACCCTGATCATGTTTGGCCTGATCGGTGTGCCGTGGACTCTGGCTTTTATTGTCCTGTCGATGCTGATCGCAATCATTTCCGGACTTATATTTGACACGCTTGTTACCCGGAACGTCCTGCCAAAAAATGCACAGCGAATGGACCTGCCGGAAGGCTTTGTGTTCTGGGAAGAAGCGAATAAGCAATTAAAACAGGCGGATTATTCAATAAAGGCATTCAGGTCCATGTTGATCAATGGCGCTAAAGAATCCCGCATGGTTGTACGCTGGATTTTCTTTGGCGTGTTGCTGGCAGGTTTGATCAGGGCTTTTGTCCCGACCGATGTTTTCCAGACTTTCTTTGGTGCCAGCCTGGCCGGACTGGGGCTGACACTTGTTGCAGCAACCATTATCGAAGTCTGTTCAGAAGGGTCAACGCCAATAGCCGCGGATCTGCTGAATCGCGCCAATGCTCCGGGTAACAGTTTTGCATTCTTAATGACCGGTGTTTCGACAGACTACACGGAAATCATGGTGCTCAGGGAAGCGACAAGGAGCTGGAAAATCCCCCTGTTTTTGCCGCTGATAACAGTGCCGCAGATTATTCTTGTCAGCTGGCTGATAAATTTAGGGGCTGCTTAGTGATCAGTTTATTGTTATACGGCTGTTGCGGACAGGAAAACTGCCATCGAAACTAATCCCCAGAGGTTCTCCCGATAATAAACCTGCTTCAGTGGCCGGGCGTTGGGCATGCAGATGCAGATGCGGTTCATTGGTCTGTCCGGAATTGCCGACCAGTCCCAGTTGCTCACCGGAGCTCACCATATCCCCGGCATTAACAGTCACTGAACCGGGCTGCAGGTGGGCAAACAAGAGCTCGAAATCATCACAGCGCAGCAGGACGAAATTTCCTTCAATGAGCTCTGTATCCATCTCGGGGACTGGCATGTCAGGCCGGTTATTGCGGCTGCCAGTAATTTCGCCTGTACAGGGCGCCAGTACCGCTTCACCATAAATTTCGTAGGCATTCAGGCTTGAGGGCAGGATACCCTCTGCCCTGAATCCGAAGCGATTGATTTTGACAATATCCAGGGCATAGGACTGTCCCCGATAAGCTCGGAAACGTTCAATCTCCGGGTTCAGGGTCGCCATGTGGGGATTTATGACAGGATCGGAACCGCCATTCACAAGAAGGTAGGTTCCCGAGCCCATCGGGAAAGGAATATCTACGACCCTGGTATCAGGGGGTTGCCTGCCCTGCAGGCCCTGCCAGAGCAAAAAGGCACTACCCAGAGTGATAAGCAGCATTAAGCTTGTTGAAATGCAGGCACCGGCAGAGCCTGGCCAGCTATGTTCAAAACGGATGCCTCTGCGCAAAAACTGCTTGAGTACAGTCAAGGCCCATAACAACAGATAAAAGTCAGCCAGCCACCAGGGCAGATGCAGCCACATGAAAACTGTTTTCATCATCAGCAGGGCTAATCCGGTACCAACAAGCTGCAGCCAGAAGCCAGCCCGGTTTTTCGCCGGGAAAAAGAACATCCAGGCAACAAGCCCCAGGGGAATTAAAATCTGCAGCAGAACTAAAATAAACACCATGATGATTTGAGTATAACAATAGCTGGACAGGGGTTAAGTAGCCCGTGGCATTTTTTGGCTTCATGGGTTTAATGGGCGAGTGATAATTCCCGGAATGAATCAACTGTTGATCGGACTGACTTGCTTTTAAAAACTGATCCGGTCCTGCAGGTAAGGAACTTCAGAGTCAATCTGATAACTGTGCCGAAGTTTTTCAGCCAGTTTTAACAGGGAATCCTCTTCACCATGAACCAGGATCACACGAGGATTACCTTGAATATGGCGTAGCCATTCAATCAGTTCATCCTGGCCGGCATGAGCGGAAAAACCACCCAGTGTTTCGATGCGGACAGCGACGTTTATTTCTTCCCGGAACATACGTATCTTTTTGACGCCATTAACCAGAATTCTGCCCAGTGTTCCCTGGGCCTGATAGCCGGTAAAAATGAGCGTGTTGCGGCTGTCAGACAGGCGGTACCTGAAATGATGCCGTATTCGACCACCGGTACACATACCACTACCGGCTATGATAATGGCACCGGATTTAACTTCGTTAATTGCCTGAGACTCTTCCACACTTTCTGTATATTCAAGCTGAGGCAAAAAACTCTGCAGATTGTTCTGGCCCTCAATTCGCAGACGCTTCACATCTTCCGGGTCAAGCAACTGCATGCATTCGTCATATATTTCTGTCACTTCAATGGCCATGGGACTGTCGAGGAAAATCTGCCAGGGGTCAAGTTTGCCAGCGTGGTGAAGGCACCCCAGGTGGAACAGAATTTCCTGTGTCCGGCCAACTGCAAATGCCGGGATCATGACATTGCCCTTGGCTTCCCAGGTCTCATGTAAAATCTGTTCGAACTGCTCGAGAGTTTTATTCATATCACGGTGATTTCTGTCGCCGTAGGTGCCTTCCATCATGACGAGATCTGCTGAACGGATCAGGGCAGGATCTTTCATCAGGACTGATTCCTTGTTACCCAGATCACCGGAGAAAACGAGGGTTTTGCTTTTGCCGTCTTCATTAAAGCTCAGTTCAACAATCGAGGAGCCGAGAATATGACCGGCATCGTGGAAAGTCAGGCGCAGATCTTTGTGAATCGGCAGGGCTTCCTGGTAACGGCCGGGCTGGCAAAGGCTCAGAGCTGTTTCAACATCTTCAAGTGTGTAGGCTGCTTCGAGTAGAGTTTCACCGCGTTCCATACGCTGTTTGTTTTTCCTTTTCAGGTCGGATTCATACAGGCTTACCGAATCCCTGAGCATCACTGGCAGCAGTTTACGCGTCCCTGTGGTGCAGTAGATTGGTCCCTTGAAGCCCTTGCGGGTCAGCATGGGCAGGAGTCCGCTGTGATCGAGATGAGCATGGGAAAGAATGACGGCATCTATTGTCTCAGGCTCAAAAGGGAAGCGTTCGGTCTGCAGAACATCCACAGCATCCTCTCCCTGATGCATGCCACAGTCCAGCAGCAGGCGGAAATTGTCATGGGTTTCAAGTAAATAACAGGAACCTGTCACCTGGCGGGCGGCACCGTGGAAAGTCAGATTGGGCATGTTTATTACACCTGCAAAAATCAGCTAGGATAAAGCTTCTTGAGTGGTCAGGGCCAGTTGTACTACCAGTAAATTTATTGAAATAAGCTGTTACAGGGAGTAATTTAGATCCTTCGCGTTCTATACACCTTATTTACAATAACTTGATTGGAAAATGGAGTACACATGTCTTTAAGAATTAATGATGAAGCCCCGAACTTTACTACTGATTCCACAGCCGGGGAGCTGAATTTTCATGACTGGATCGGAGATAGTTATGTCATTCTTTTTTCTCACCCGAAGGATTTCACTCCTGTGTGCACGACGGAATTCAGTGCTGTCGCAAGACTGACTCCTGAATTCGAGAAGCGCAACACCAAAGTGATGGGCGTTTCAGTGGACAGCGTTGAAGAGCACAATAAATGGAAAAAAGATATCGAATCGGTAGCCGGTGTCCCGGCCAATTTCCCGATTATCGATGATACCTCCCTGCAGGTCTCAAAACTTTACAACATGCTGCCGGCTGATGCATACCTGCCCGATGGACGGACTCCGGCAGACAGTGCCACCGTGAGAACCGTTTATATCATTGGGCCGGACAAGAAAATTCGGTTGATGATGACCTATCCCATGTCTGTCGGTCGTAACTTTGCTGAAATACTCAGGGCACTGGATGCAGTACAGGTAACAGATGGTGCGGCGATCGCAACACCGGCCGACTGGGTGCCGGGGCAGGATGTAATCGTTGCCCTGAGTCTGAATGACGAAGAGGCTAAAGAAAAGTTCGGTGAGATTGATATTAAACTGCCTTACCTGCGTTATACCAAGGCACCTTAATCGGTTTTGTAATTCTGTGTTTGTGAGAGCATGATCTGATTGCTCTTCAGGAGCTGAATAATTGATAGTATTCTTATCGTTAAATCAACAACAGGGGTAAAACATGTCGTCAGAAAAACAAAGAAGAACAGTCCCGGCAGAAGCCGTAGAGCTCTATAACCAGTACATTCATGGTGAAATCAACCGTCGCGCTTTTCTGGACGGAGTCAAGAAATTTGCAGTCGTCGGGCTCTCGTCCAGTGCTATCGTCAAGGCGCTGATGCCGGATTATGCCATGGGTCAACAGATTTCCAGGGATGATGAACGCATCACGGCCGAGTACGTCACTGTGCCATCGCCCAATGGCCATGGCTATATCAGAGGTTATCTGGTGCGACCATTCAGTGCGGACAGCCGCTCTGAAACACCAAGAGCTTTGCCGGGGATTGTTGTTGTGCATGAAAACCGTGGCCTGAATCCGCATACTGAAGATGTGGCACGCCGTTTTGCCCTGCAAGATTTCATGGCCTTTGCGCCGGATGTGCTCACTTCAGTGGGTGGTTATCCGGGCGATGATTATCAGGGCGGACAGTTGTTCAGTCAGCTTGATCCTGAGCTGCGGCTGCAGGATATCGAGGCGGCGGCCAGATGGCTGCAGAACCGTGATGATTGCACCGGTCGAATCGGTATCACCGGTTTCTGTTACGGTGGCAGTGTTTCCAACGAAATGGCGGTGCGCATGGGCAATGATCTTGCTGCAGCAGTGCCTTTTTATGGTGGGGCAGCTGATTTAGCATTAACTTCAAATATCCGCGCAGCAGTCATGGTCCAGCATGGTGCGCTGGACACCCGCCTGGTCAATGCCTGGCCAGACTATGAAGCTGCATTGAGAAGTGCCGGAGTTACTTATGAAGGACATATCTATCCGGATTCAGTACATGGCTTTTTCAATGATGCCACTCCCGAACGCTATAACGCAGATACTGCGGCTCTGGCCTGGGAAAGAACGATTGCCTGGTTTAACCAGCATGTCAGGGCTTGATTACTAGATATTTTCAAGGACAAAGAGGCCAGAATAATCTGGCCTCTTTTATATCTATATCAGGTATAACAGGAATCAGCTAAATGAAAATACTCAGAATTTTACTCTTGGTAATCTTGGCCGGTAATATCTTTGCGGCGAACATTGCAGTGGCTCACAACAGTTTAACAGAATCCAACCCGGCCGATGGGGCAGTTCTTGCAAACAGTCCCGAGTCTATTGAATTAAACTTTAGCGACGCGACGTATCTAGAATCACTTGAGTTGCTGACTGGTGATACTGTTGTCGTACTGGAATTTGCAAGCAGCATCACCGCGTCTACCTATTTCAATGTTCCTTTGCCACTTCTGCAGAGTGGTGAATACCAGGTCAGGTGGCTGGTGATAGGCTACGATACCCATGAGATCAGGGGAGAGTTTGCTTTTACCGTCTTGTCGACCGAAAGTACCGAGTAAGTATCACGAAAATCAAAGGGTCGGAAGTAACTTGATCATGCTAATCGAACTGATTAAATTACCAGGGCCCCTATGATTGCAGATTTTTCTTTAGTGTTTCAGCAGCAAGTTCAAGCGCTTCTTTACCAACATCCAGCGCACCGGCAAATGCCATAAAGCCGTGTATTGTTGACTCAAAGCAGACATATTCGACTTTGACACCTGCAGCTTCCAGCCTGTCAGCATAGTGCTTTCCCTCATCACGAAGAACGTCATTACCGGCAGTGATAATCAGGGCAGGAGGCAGATCGCTTAAATCCTCAGCCAGGATTGGTGAAGCGCGTAAGTCATTTTGCTCTGTCAACGGATGATAAAAATACATTTCGCTAAGCCATTGCAAATCCATTTTTGACAGAAAGTATTCACCTTTTCCAAAAGTGTCACGAGACTCGTAAGCAGCAGAGACATCCATATTGGTTACCGGATAGGCCAGTAACTGGAAGGCAACAGGCGGCCCCTGACGGGCTTTGCTCAATTGACATGCCACTGCAGCTAAATTGCCACCGGCACTGTCACCGGTGACGGCGATGCGATTGGCATCCCCATTTAACTGTTCTGCATTGGCAGCCGCCCAGCAAAGTGCTGCATAACAATCCTCGACCCCGGCAGGAAATTTATGTTCGGGTGTGAGGCGGTAAGCAACATTAATGACAATTACCTGCGCATGCGTACAGTAATATCTGGAGACATTCTCATGGGTATCCAGATCGGCCAGGGCAAATCCACCGCCATGGAAAAGCAATAAAATCGGCAGATCTGAATTTTTATTTTCGTTATCCGGCCAGTAGATGCGAAGCGGAATTTCTCCCTCAGGCCCCGGAATCATAAGCTCCTGGCGTCTGGCAACTTCACAGCGGGTGATATCCATTGCCAGGGTCATCTGTTTCAGACCGGCCCGAGCATCTTCTACAGATAATTCAAATAACTTGGGATTGCCTTCAGCATTCATGCTGTCCAGCAGTGCCTGGGTTTGCGGGTCGGTAGTCATAATATTATTCAAGCCTTGATTATTTTTATGTTTCTCCAATTTAAGACTTAAAACATCATGATTTCAATGCTATGCAGTGTTTCTTAACAGATCATGTACAAATTCAATTTTATGCAAAATTGCCGGCGTATAAACTTCAGGTACCGGGTCAATTAAGCCAACCGCTCTGTTCATTTCGTTCAGGAGCAAACCCAATTGGGTATATTGATCAGCTATTTCTTTAAATCCGGCACTAAGAGGGTCTACGGGATTTACTGGTATCGTGTGGAAAGCAATATCCACAACACTGACCATGTCCAGATATGCTGCAAAACTTTCAGCGAAATCTTCCCATGGATGCATGGTGGCATAGGCACTGATAAAGTTTTGCTGCCAACCCGGGACTGCTCCATTTTCATAATATAATTCCAGCGCGGTTCCATAATCAGGATTATTGTGGTCACCGAATATGGTAATAAATTCCTCTTCCTGTTTTTCTTTAATCAGCACATCCCAGAAATAATGTCCCATTTCATGCCTGAAATGGCCGATTACGGTCCGGTGTGCCTCCCCGAATGAAACCCTGGCTTTTTCACGTTCAACGTCATCTGCCTCGCGGATATTGATGGTGACTTTACCATCTGCATGCCCGGTAAAGACCTGTTCATGTTTACCCATATTCAGCCAAAGGAGCCGTTTTTTTTCTGTGTCTCCTTTAAAGTCAAAAGATAGTGGGGTATTAAAACCATCCTGACTGTTGCCGTATGGGACATTCAGCATATCCAGCGTGTACAGCAATCGCCTCTTCGCAATTTCTATCCGATGCCACTTTTCCCTGTTGCCATCAACTGAAAGATCAGGGATGGTTTCATTAAACCTGCAGTAGTCACAAAATGCTTCGGCTGCACCAGTAACAGATTCAGTCAGTAAAAAGCGGTTACAAACATTTTCAACGGCATGGTTATAACATTTAGTTAAAGCAGCTCCGCATGATTGCTCACTGCAATGATAGTTACCATTATTATCAGAGATAACAGTGCGCATGGTTTTACATGCCGGGCACCAGCCCAATTCACTGCCACAGGAGACGCACTGATTGTTTTCAAAGAAAATAATAGCAGTACAATTACAGAAAAATTTTTTCATTACGGATAAATTCCTAAAAAACTGACTTCCCTGTTCGTGTAGTAAGAAGCTCCAGTACTTTCATGCCTATCACTGAATTTCCGTATGTATTGAGCTCAGGGCTCCAGACAGCAATGCTTAACTCTTCTGGAATCACTGCAACAATGCCTCCCCCAACACCGCTTTTCCCCGGGAGCCCAACATGGTAGGCAAACATACCGGCCTGGTCATAAAAGCCACAAGTCAGCATAAGGGCATTTACCCGTTTTGTCTGGCTCTTGGTCAGGATGCGTTCTCCCGTATCCGGGATAATTCCGTTATTTGCCAGAAACAGAAAGGATTTGGCCAGTCCATGACAACTCATTTCAATACTGCATTGGTGGTAATACACATCAAGAACGGTATCCACAGGATGCATAATATTCTTGTGAGCTTTCATGAAGTTAACCAGGGCCTGATTGGTGTAGCCATATTCTTTTTCAGACTGAAATACCGCATCGTTATAGTAAACATCTTCATAACGAAGCTTTTTCACAAAAGAGAGCATCTCTTCATTGGGGTTATCAAGGTGTTCAAGCAATATGTCGATAACAACCTGCGCACCGGAATTGATAAATGGATTCCGGGGTATGCCCCTTTCATGTTCAAGTTGAACAAGTGAATTGAAAGGATTACCTGATGGTTCGACGCCGACTCTTTCCCATAACTGCTCGTCAACAATTCTTATGGCCATAGCAAGATTAAATACTTTGGATATGCTCTGTATGGAAAACTTTTCACTGGCGTCTCCGATTTCAAAACTCTGACCGTTGACGGTTTGTATTGAGATACCAAATTTGCGTGGATCAACTTCTCCCAGTGCAGGGATGTAGTCTGCCACCTGCCCCTGGCCAAATAGAGGCTGAACCTCATTATAAATTTCTTCTAGCAATGCCTGGAATTTCATGGGTGGACTCTGGTTGTTAAATTCCGGATGCGATACTCATCTGTAACAGGGATAAGCTGCCTGAAGGAATGGTGGGCCCACCTGGACTCGAACCAGGGACCAATGGATTATGAGTCCACTGCTCTAACCAACTGAGCTATAGGCCCTTTAGTCTTCACCTGATGTCTGTATACTGCGTTGCTCGTCTTATTTTCCTTCAGTCATGTGCCAGATGCACATACCTTCAGTCAAAAAGCCGGGCGCCTTGTCTACGAACACCAGCCTATGCCTAAACTTTTTTCTTCGTCAGAATCTCCTGCCCTTCGTTGCCGCGAATATTTTATTGCAGTTACGTATTAACGATACGCTCCTTTATAAAATATTCTTGCGCCTCGGTCAGAAAGCCCTGACTTTGCCAAAATCATATTTTAAATAATTCTGACTTCCAAAAAGAAGGGGCGCATTATAATGCGCCCCTGTTATTCGTGCCAGTTCTTCTAGTTTTCATCAAGGAAACTGCGCAGATGATCCGATCTGGTCGGGTGTCTGAGCTTACGCAGAGCCTTGGCTTCGATCTGGCGGATACGTTCACGGGTAACGTCGAACTGTTTGCCGACTTCTTCCAGTGTGTGGTCGGTATTCATGTCGATGCCGAAACGCATACGCAGCACCTTGGCTTCTCGGGCAGTCAGGCTGCCAAGAACATCCTTGGTGGCTTCACGCAGGCCTTCGTCCAGCGAAGAATCAACTGGCGAATCGATATTGGCATCTTCAATGAAATCACCCAGATGAGAATCTTCATCATCACCAATCGGGGTTTCCATGGAAATCGGTTCCTTGGCAATTTTCAGCACCTTGCGGATTTTATCCTCGGACAGGTCCATGCGTTCGCCGAGTTCTTCCGGTGTCGGCTCGCGACCTTTTTCATGCAGCATCTGCCGGGAAATACGATTGAGTTTGTTGATGGTCTCAATCATGTGCACCGGAATACGAATGGTTCGAGCCTGGTCGGCGATAGAACGTGTGATTGCCTGTCGGATCCACCAGGTGGCATAGGTTGAGAACTTGTATCCACGACGGTATTCAAATTTATCCACCGCTTTCATCAGGCCGATGTTGCCTTCCTGAATCAGGTCGAGGAACTGCAGACCACGGTTGGTATATTTCTTGGCGATGGAAATAACCAGTCGCAGGTTGGCTTCCACCATGTCTTTCTTGGCACGGCGTGATTTCGCTTCACCAATCGACATCTGGCGGTTAATGTCCTTGATTTCGGCGATGGTCAGACCGGTTTCTTTTTCAACCAGTGACATCTTGCGCTGGGCCCTGACTATTTCAACTTTAACCTTGGCCAGGGTTTCGGAATAGGGCTTGCCTTTCAGATAGGGCTCAATCCACTTCTGATTGACTTCATTACCGGGGAAATCCTTGATGAAAGTGGAGCGTGGCATTTTGCCGACCCTTACAGCCAGTTTCTGAATATTTTTTTCATGACGACGGATACGGTTAAGTATGCCGCGGATATGTTCCAGCAGGGGGTCAAACTGTCTTGGTACCAGTTTGAAATATTTAAAGACCTCACCAAGATTTTCCATGGCTTCCTGGCCTTTCTTGTGCTGGCGGCCGTATTTTTTCAGCGCACGCTGCGAGGCATTGTAGGTTTTCTTCAGTTCGGCAAAGCGGATTTTGGCTTCTTCCGGATCAGGACCGGTGCTGGCTTCATCGTCATCATCGTCGTCGCTTGAGCTGTCAGCATCATCTTCGTCATCATCGAGATCTTCAGAGGCGCTGTCTTTGTCATCTTCGCTCTTCTCACTGGTATCTTCTTCCTGCTGAGTGGGAGGAATAATTTCAGGTTCAACAGTATCAAGATAGCCTGAAAGAATGTCGCTCAGTTTACGTTCTTCTGTATCGACCAGCGCATATTCATCCAGCACATATTCAACAGTGCCGGGGAAATAGGCCATGGCGGCCATCAGCTCGCGAATGCCTTCCTCAATGCGTTTGGCGATAACAATTTCGCCTTCACGGGTCAGCAGCTCAACGGTGCCCATTTCACGCATGTACATACGCACGGGATCGGTAGTGCGGCCGGCTTCATTTTCTACCGCTGCCAGAGCTGCAGCGGCCTCAGCGGCAGCCAGTTCATCGGTTGATTCATTCTCATTCATCAACAGATCGTCGGCATCCGGGGCACTCTCATAGACCTTGATGCCCATGTCGTCAATCATCTGAATGATGTCTTCAACCTGATCGGGATCGGAAATTGACTCAGGCAGGTGATCATTCACCTGGGCGTAAGTCAGGTAGGTTTGTTCTTTCCCTTTAGCAATCAAGGCCTTAAGGCTTGATTGTTGAGATCCAATATCGGCCATATGCGTAGTTAACCTGTAAAGAAGAATGTGTGAGGCATAAGAAAATGCGAATAACCCCCTATTATAACCAAGCGGTCAATTCGATACCAGTAATCACCTATAGACTAGATTGGGTGTCAGTCCACAAATTTCAAGTTTAGCAGGGACTTAAGTGGACTTTTCTGCCAGTTTTTTTCTGGCCGCTTCCAGTAGCGACTGCTGGGACTGCAGGCGATGCAATAAATTCTCCAGATAGGCCACGATTTCCCGGAATTCTCCCTCAATGCCGGTTTTGGGGGTAATCTGTTCCTTGTCCATCAATTGAATCAACTGTGAGCCGATGGGCTTGGCATAGACCATGGCGAGCAATTCGTGGGTGGAGACTTTGGGAGCCTTGGCGGCCAGCCTGAGTACTTCAAACAGCAGCTCAATGTCAGGCGTACCAAGCTCTTTCAGGCCTTCATTGACCTTCACACGGGTCACGATATCGGGCTTTTGCAGAATCAGATTAACCGCCTTCATGCAGGCTGAGTGCGTGGCTTTATGAGTGCGGGACACAGCTTTTTGGGCTTGGTGGGGCGGTCTTGTTTCAGCTGCTGCTCTGGGGGCATAGGGATGTTCGGGTGCCTGTTGAGGGTTATCGCCACTCATCTGGCTGAGCGTGTTCATATCAACACCAGCGGTCTTTGCCAACTGATCGAGAATCAACTGGCGCAGAATACCCTGGGGAAATTTGCGGATCAGGGGCATTGCCAGCTTGCCCAGTTTGGCCCGACCTTCCAGGGTATCCATTTCCACCTGAGCAGTAAGGTAAGCAAAGAAAAACTCAGCCAGCGGTGTTGCCTGACCGATTTTATCGGCAAATGCCCGTGAACCGGTTTTACGTACCTGGGTGTCAGGGTCTTCCCCTTCCGGTAAAAACAGAAAGCGGGCGCTAAGGCCATCTTCCATCAGTGGAATCACTTCGTTCAGGGCACGCCAGGCTGCCTGACGACCGGCATCATCGCCGTCAAAACAAAAGACAATTTCCGCGACCAGCTTGAACAGCCGTTTGAGGTGGGTTTCTGAGGTGGAGGTGCCCAAAGTAGCCACACTGTAGTGAATATCATGCTGTGCCAGGGCGATTACATCCATGTAACCTTCAACGATCAGAATGCGTTCCAGTTTGCGAACTTTCTGACGTGCCTCATACAGGCCATAGAGCTCTTCACCTTTACGAAAAACCGGTGTTTCCGGGGAATTCAGGTATTTCGGTTTTTCATCGCCGATAACCCGACCACCAAAGCCGATGATGCGACCGCGCTGATCACGAATCGGAAACATGATGCGATTACGAAAACGGTCGTAACGTGATTTGTCCTGCTGGTCTGATTTATCAATCAACATGCCGGCGTCGAGCAGGAGTTTTTGTTTTTCAGCTGAGGTGCCGATGTTGTCCAGCAGGTTCTGCCAGCCCGCTGGGGCAAAACCGAGTTTGAAGTCACGGGCAATTTCACCGCTCAGGCCACGTTGTTTCAGGTATTCAATGGCCGAGGATTTTGCCGGATGCTGGCGCAGTTGTTGCTGGTAATATGCAGCAGCCTGCTGCAGCACATCATATAAATCAATATTACGCTCACGCTGCTGTTTTACTTCAGACGATTCTTCGCGGGGAACTTCCAGACCCATGGAACTGGCGAGCAACTCGATGGCCTGAGGGTAATCGATATTTTCGAAGTCCATGACAAAGCCGACGGCATTGCCTCCCTTGCCACAGCCGAAGCAGTAATAAAACTGTTTAGCCGGCTCGACAGTAAAAGAAGGGGACTTTTCCTGATGAAAAGGACACAGGCCGGAGTAGTTTTTGCCGGTTTTTTTCAGTGTGACCTTGGCACCAATGACATCGACAATATCGGCGCGAGCCAATAAATCATCGATAAAAGACTGTGGAATAAAGCCTGCCATTATGAATCACTAAACTTGCGCAGTACGACACATGTCGCTGAATAACAGCAAAGAATAACGTAAAAAATATTGGAAGTGTTGAAGTAATTCAGCCCAGGCGGGATTTAACCAGCGCACTGACCTGACCCATGTCGGCACGGCCGGTGACCTGCGGTTTTACCAGGCCCATGACCTTGCCCATGTCCTGCATGGAAGCAGCGCCACTGTTGTTGATTGCTTCATCAACGATGCTCCTGAGTTCGTCTTCATCCAGTGCTTTGGGCAGGAATTCCTGAATGACTTCAATTTCAGCCTGCTCCCTGTCGGCCAGCTCCTGACGCTCGGCGGCTTCATATTGCTGGATAGAGTCCCGGCGCTGTTTGACCATCTTGTCGAGAATGGTGACGACCCGTGCATCATCCACTTCGATGCGTTCATCAATTTCAACTTTCTTGAGGTCGGCCAGCATCAGGCGGATGGCTCCCAGGCGGGCTTTATCTTTCGCGCGCATGGCATCCTTCATCGCATCACTGATGCGGTTTTTTAGGCTTTGCTCAGTCATGACAGGGTGCTGGAACTATTGCGGGTTCGGGTTTTAGTAGAGGCGCTTGGTTCTGCGGGTTTCGCGTGACACTTTTTTCGCATGACGCTTGACTGCAGCAGCGGCTTTACGCTTACGGACAGCAGTCGGCTTTTCATAGAATTCGCGGCGACGCACTTCGGCCAGAATACCGGCTTTTTCGCAGGAACGCTTGAAACGTCGCAGGGCAACGTCGAAAGGCTCGTTTTCTTTTAATCTGACAACAGGCATTGATGCTCCAGTTGGTTAACTATAGTTGCTGTAGCCGTGCAGCTACATCAGGGCGGCAAATTCTAATGCCTAATGCTCTGAATTGCAAAGATTTAAGAAGGTGTTTAACAGTAAAAAGCGGCGCTCAGCCTTCGAACTTTTCTTTACTCATGCCAGGTGCTGCGGAACTCGCTACTTCGTAGCTCAGTCATTCCTCGCTTGGACCCGGTCATGAGCAAAGAAAAAATACATCTTAATGCCATTCTGCCGCTATTTACTGTCTATGTATAAAGAGCATTTAGCGGTTATCCACCATAAAGGCGCCGTCTTTAATCACCACTTCAACATTTAACAGGTCGAAGAGGTCATCCAGCGGATCACCGTTCACCAGTACGATATCGGCGAGTTTCCCGACTTCCAGCGTACCCAGCTCATCTTCCATGGCAATGTTAATGGCAGCATTTTCACCCATGATCTGCAGAATGTCCTGTTCCGAAAAGACCAGGTACAGTGATTTGAGTTCATGGTTGAGCGTCAGTTCCGGATCATAGCGGGTATCGGTGCCAAAGCCTAAAACTACACCGGCTTCCCAGAGCAGACGGGCATTGACGGGTCCCTGGCCGGCACTGAGAATGGTTTCCCAGGGGAAGGGCAGATAATCCCGGAAAATGGGCTCATTATTTTCATCGAAGAAAGGTACAAAAATGCCCAGAGTTGAAGTCATCGGAATTCCCGAATCGGCAATAAACTGTGCCTGTTCTTCAGTGAGCATTTCAATATGCGGAGTATGCACAAGCTGATCGACGTCGGCGCGCACAGCAGCCAGAGTGTCGGTGACCGTCACGGCGTGTGTGATGGTGCGAATGCCCAGACGGTTGGTTTCCTCGACAATCATATTCAACGCTGCTTCCTCGGGACCATCCGGTGTGACAATAATGACATTCTTGGCGGCATCGTAGCCTCTGTCATACAGCGCCTGAATCTGGCCGCGTACAGCCTCTTCCGGCAGGGCCGTGGCTGGTTCAGTTGGACGCATTGGCGGACGTGCAACATCAAAGCGAGCCGGGTCACCTTCCGGACCACCGCCGCCACCACCGGCTGCCAGACCGGTAAAGGAAGCGGCAATAATGCGCGGGCCGGCAATTTCATTTTCAGCAGTCATGCGACGTAAATCGAGAATCTGTGGTGCATCACCGGCAGAGAGAACAGTGGTAAAACCGGCCTCCAGGAATGCCTGCATGGCGTCTTCAGCATCTTCAGCCATCCAGGCCTCAGGGTCTTCACCAGTGATAATATGGCGGTGGGCATCGATAAAGCCGGGCATCACGGTGCGGCCTTCGGCGTCAATTTCAAGCGCCCCCTCTACCATTGATTCCCCTTCGTTGACAGCTACGATACGATTGCCCTGAACGACAAGCGAACCATTTTCAATTACCCCGCCCATACCATCCAGAATTCTGGCGTTATTAATCACGAAGCCCTGATCCGGAACTGTCTGTGTGGTCAGGTCAACCATCGCCGGCTGGGGTGTTGGCGCCGACATTTCTGTGCTTTCTTCGGCACAGGCAAATAAGATGACAGGGGAAAGTAACAGGAAAAGTTTTCTGGTAAGCATAGATAATAAAGCCTCTGGTTTTAAATTGCTGATTGGAATTAGTAGTTGTAATAATACCGCAGATTCATGGTCGTCATGGCATTCAGTTCACCCCCCTGCAATAAGGGACGATACTTGTTCATTCGTATAAATGTCTCAAGCAGGTTCTGAATTCTGTTGCTGTTTTCATCTTCAGTGGAACCGAGAAAGTTGATCCCGGAAGCATTTCCCAGTTCGTCGATAGTGAAACTGATGTCTATATAACCCTTGAAAGACTGGATCTGGCTGAGTCCCTGACCGCCTGCAGTCTGCGGCGTAGCGGGAAATGCAGCGATTCTGGGAATGGGAACCGGGATGGTCGGTGCCAGTGCGGCATCAATGCTGGCATCGTTAAAATTATCATCCCGCAAGACCTGGTAGGCAACGCGATAGTATTCACGGGCACTGGCGCTTCTGCCATATGCCAGGTCCCAGTCTGCCAGATCGAGCATGGCCAGCGCGAGCTGCTGGGCACTGATATCCTCAACCGACGCGATCAGGTCGGCGACATATTCAAGTGCCCGTTCACCGCTGTTATAACTTTCATCACGGCGTTCTTCGGAGTTTCTCACGGCTTCTTCCCGTGACCCCGTGTAGTTGGGATCATAATCATTGAGATAACGTTCCAGGTTCATTTCCTGTTCTGCATGATAGGCCAGGCGGGCAATGCGACGGGCCACTTCAACGGCAATATTGAGAGTTGTGTTGCTGGTATAGGACTCCTGATATTCTTCATAAAGATCATCAATTTTTCGCAGGCGCAGATCAATGACATCATTGATGTTTACGTCACGTACACTGCCGTCAGCTATTGCCTGCATGGAAGCGTTGCCGCCTTCAATGCCGATCTGACGTTGTGCTCTTTGTGTAGTTGTTGAACGGATATTCTGGCGTCGTGAATTATCGAGATAATTGATTTTGAAATAGGCAGCTGTATACCAGTCAGCCAGGTTGGTCATTGCCGAGTACATTTCCGGAGAATCAGCCGCGAAGTTTTCAACACGCAAGGCATAAATAAACTCTTCTTTTTCTGTCACAGCATCTATTTCATTGAGTGCCAGGTGACTGAGAATTGACTGTTCCAGTGAAGGAATTTGCTCCAGGGCGCCCTCACCATGGATATCGACAGCCAGTGCTGAGGCTTCGGCAAATCTTTCCAGTGCTTCCTCATGCCTGCCCAGAGTCTGCAAGGCCAGCCCAAGGGTGTTGATCCGCTGAACCTGGTCAGGGTCAGGCAGTTCCAACATTTCCGCTGCGTTTATTCTTTCCATAAGCCTGGGGATATTCTCCTCGGCTGAGCGCCGGGCATCATCCAGAATTCCCTCGCTGACCAGCACAGAGTTATCGGCAATCGAGACCGGTACCGGAGTGAAAAGCAGGTTGCTCAGGGCAGCATCGTTTTGTGCCAACAGGGGAGAAGATAAAAAGCAGAATATCGGGGCAAGCAGTTTGATGGTTTTCACAATGGTATTCCCTGCATATTATTATTTTATTGAACAGCAGCAATAAATTTTGAGTGTCTGGTTGAGCGTCTGATTTACTGCAAATCCCCTGGAAGTCGTCCTGAATCAGTAGGAATAGTAATACCTTAAATCCACCCGTCCCTGTTCGACAAGTTCTCCGCCACGGAAGTGCGGTCTGAACTTGGCGGTTCTGAGCTGGTTGGAAATCACACTCTCTATTTGCCTGGATTCAGGGCGGTCGTTTGACGAAAAACTGATATCACTGGGATTGCCAAGGCGGTCCAGCGTGAAACTCACGTCTATGTAACCACGATAGTCAAGTTCCGCATTGAGTGGCAGTCCAGCACTTCTGCGCGTATACAAATGGGTGGCAGAACGCGGTATCTGGCGGGGAACTTCAAGATTGAGGGAAGCATCAATTTGCTGATCGGAAAAATTCAGTGCCCTCAGCGTTGCATAGGCGTCTTCATAGGCGCTCCGCGCAGCCTGAATTTTGCCATAAGCCAGATGCCAGTCTGCCAGTTCAATTTGGGCAGAAGCCAGGGTTCTCGGATTGCCTTCGACTGATTCGATTAAATTGACAATATAGCGCAGTGCGTTGCGGCCACTATCGTAACTGTGATCCAGTCGTTCCTGGGATAAGCGGAACTCCTGGATGCGGGAACCTTCATAATTTGAAATATTGGAATTGTTATAGGTTTCGTACTCGATTTCCTGTTTGGTGATATAGGACAGGCCGGCAATGCGGCGGGCAATCTGGGCAATGGAATCCAGCCGGGGTTCCTCGCTGGCAATAATATCATGCTGCGAGTTTTCATAAAGCCGGGCCACTGTTAACAGGCGGATATCTTCCACGTCTCTGGGGGTAAGATCTCTTATGTCTCCATTGAAAATGGCTTCCATGGTTGGATCGATATAAGTGAAAGGTGTTCGATTGCTCAGGCGCATGGTGTTTTCAGCACCGCCCCATAAAAGTTCTTCTCCGACAGCCGGATTGGCAATACGCTCACCCTCAGGCAGGGTGCCCAGCATGATCTCAAGGCCCCGATTTGAACTTTGAAAGTTCTGCATGAAAAATGAGCTTATGTACCAGTCAGCCAGCGTGTTGGTGGCGGCCACCATTTCCGGAGAGCCTGGAGCAAAATTTTGCTGGTGCATGTAGCGGACATATTCTTCCCAGCGTGTGGCGTTTTCCATGTCGCCCATGGCGATGTAGCTCTGGATGATTTTCTCAATAAGGGGTAACTGATCCATGGTGTGCAGGCCATTCTGAACCTTGATGACCTGCAGGGCATTGTCATACTGAAGGATAGCCTCTTCATGACGGCCCAGTTGTTGATTGGCATCACCGATGCTTTGATAAAATTCCAGGAATTCAAAGTTATAGGGATTATTGGTCTGCTGCTGCAGGCTTTCAATTTCATCCTGGTACCGGGTGATGGAGTTAAGCAGCTGTTGATAACGTTCATCACTCTCATCAGTGTCCGCAACCGGAGTGCGCAAGGGCAGGATTTGATCACTGATCGGTGTGATGTCAAAAACCAGGCGGGTCCGGTTAAAATCATCCTGCCCATACAGAGACACAGAATGTAAACCCAGAGAGAGTGAAGTAAGGAGAAACAGGCTTGGTTTAAGCACGCGCAATGTATTCATCAGGCTAAAGTTCATGAGACTCTTCGCTTTGTAACTTCTACCCAGGTACAATCACTTGCATGGAAAGAAAATACCTGAAAATCCCGTAAAAACTTTAAATCGAGCTAATCAAGAATAAACCTGTTTAATAGGGGCGTCCAGTGATATTGGATTGTTTCAGTCAGAAAATATAGTGTTTTTAGTACATCGTTTTATACTTGAGAGGCATTGTATAGAATTTCCAAATCAATCAAGCAGTAATAGCGGAGTGAAAATGAAAGCAGCGAAAATGATTAAAACAGCTGCTCTCTCGGCATCCCTGGCTTTCCCCATAAGCGCCCTGGCGCAGGAATATGTGGGCTGGCTTGAATATGGTGATGGCGGTGAGCAATGGCAGGATAACAAGGCACGTCTGCAGGAATTCGGAGAACAATTCGATTCCTCCTGGGAAATGTACCAGTACCTGGAGCGACAGGCGGGTGGAGGAGATGATCTGGACTGGGAAGATATGGCAGATCCCGAGTTTGACTGGTCAGGTATTTATACCCGCACACGTGGAGGCCTTTCCTATGACCCGGATATTCCGCCAAACCAGACTACCGCCCAGTTAACAGAACAGGGTGCTGCAGCCAGACAGCGAAAAATTGACCTGCTTAACGAAACCGGCGGTGAATATGATCCGATTTCAGACTGCCGCCCGCCGGGTCATCCGCGCTGGGCCACAGAGCCTTTCCTGCATGAATTTATTGTAACCCCGGACCAGACCTGGCTGGTGAATGAAATGGTCAATGATGTGCGCCGTGTTTATACTGATGGCAGGGCACATACTTCGCCTGAAGATGCCTACCCGACCTGGAATGGCGACACGATCGGTTTCTGGGATGATGGTGTCCTGGTGACTCACACGACTTACCTGAATGCAGGTCAGTACCAGCGAGGTCCGCAACCTGATTATTCTGACCAGGTTGAAGTGGTAGAGCGCTGGCGCAAAGTAGACGGTATTAATCTGGAAGCTGATTTCTGGGTGTTTGATCCGGTCAATCTGGAAGAACCCTGGTATACACGGCAGGCCTGGATTGAGCTTGAAAATGACGATCACTTGCTGCGCATCCGTTACTGGTGGTGTGGTGAGAACCAGAATAACGACATTATCGTGACTGATGAAGGAACCAGTCAGTTTCCGGATTTTGATTTCCTGGATGATGATGCCGCAGTCAGCAATGATGAGTCTGTACAACGTTTAGGCGAATAAGCACAAAGTCTTTGAGGAGGTTTGAGATGAAGAAATTATTTTTAACAGGGGTGTTTATGCTGGCATGCACCAGCTTCCCCGTCACAGCGCACCATTCCGCAGCCATGTTTGATCATACTGAACTGGTTGAGGTTCAAGGTGTAGTCAGGGAATTCCAGTATACCAATCCGCATTCGTGGCTGATTATCGATGTCACCAATGAAGACGGCTCAGTAACCACCTGGGGTTTTGAAGCGGAGGGTCCGAGCTCACTGATGCGCGCCGGTATTCGCCGCAGTGACCTGCCAGCCGGAACACCAATTACTATTCGCGGTAATCCGATGAAAGACGGCCGGCCTGCAGCAGCCTGGGTTGATGCCGTGGTAAATGGTCAAACTCTGAATCCGCTTAATGGTTTTGCCATTAATCCGGCTGACGAATAAGGCTTCAGCCAAAATCGATGAAGCCCGGTTTTCGCAAGATGCCGGGCTTTTTTGTGCCTGATGTAGCCATCCCATATGGCTGACGTTGCTCATTCCCTGAAATAGGCTTAGAGTTAAGCGAAATGTTTGATCCCGGAATGCGATAAAAGCGATAAAAACAGTACAGAACGCCAGATGTTTTACGCACAATTTACTCTTCATTTAAATCGACTGGCCTGTAAACAGGCATCTTTACCCCTGTTATTTTCTGTTGCGCTGCTGCTGGCTGCAGCATCAGAAGCAGCTGAATTCGACACTGCTCTTGCGGCGTATGAATCCGGGGAATTCACCAGGGCCTTTGAAGAATTTTCCGAACTGGCTGAATCCGGCGAAGCTGAAGCCCAGGCCAGGCTGGCTGAAATGTATTTTTACGGCGAGGGGGTTGAACAGAATATTCCTGAAGCCAATCGTCTTGCTGAAATGGCAGCTGATGCCGGAAATCCCCGAGCGCTGGTTTACCAGGGTGACGCCTATTTTTCCGGCAGGAACGGCTTGCCGGACATGGAAACGGCATTTGATTTATACGAGCAGGCGGCTGAGCAGGACTATGCTCCGGCCCTGGTTAAAATTGCCTTTATGTATATGAATGGTCAGGGGCTTGACCGGGATTTATCCACCGCAATCGAATATTTCAGCCTGGCAGCAGAACAGGGAAATAATGAAGCGCTGGTCAGCCTGGGGAATATATACAGCAATGGCCAGGGAGTGGAAGTGGATATGCAGCAGGCAGTTACCCTGTACCGGCGTGCCGCTGAACAGGGTTTTGCCCCGGCCCAGGTTAATCTTGGCAACCATTACTATCAGGGCAGTGGCGTTGAACAGGATACCGCACAGGCAATCAGTTTTTACCGGCAAGCCGCAGAACAGGACTATCCGCCAGCTCAGGTAATCATGGGCAATCTGTATGTCGAAGGTGAACTACTCAGGCAGGATTATGATGAGGCCAGACGCTTGTTCACGGATGCTGCTGATGAAAGCAACCCACAGGCCATCTACTGGCTGGGGTGGCTCTATGAAAACGGTTATGGGGTGGACAGTGATGTCAATCAGGCAATAGTACTCTATGAGCGGGCGGCGGATTTTGGTAGCCCCAGGGCGCAATATGTGCTCGGTGTGAAATACGACAATGGTGATGGCTTTCCGCAAAATGCCACTATTGCTGCCAGTCTTTTTCAACTTGCTTCTCAACAGGATTTCACACCGGCACAGGTATCCCTGGCCAATAAAAATTATCTTGGTCAGGGGATTCCACAGAACTTTAATGAAGCCCTGCGGCTATACCGGCTGGCCGCTGAAAAACAGGATCCGGAAGCACAGACCAACCTTGGCGTCATGTATGCCAACGGGCAGGGAGTGGAACAGGATTTCACCGAAGCGCTGCGCCTGTATCAGCTTGCTGCTGAACAGGATTATGCCCAGAGTATGGTGAATCTCGGCTGGATGTATGCCAACGGAGTTGGCGTTGAACAGGACTTTGCCGAGACCATGCGGTATTACACGCTGGCAGCAGAACAGAATCATGTCCAGGCCATGCTGAGTCTGGGCATGATGCATGCAAACGCACAGGGGACAGCTCAGGACTTCAGCCAGGCGGTAAGCTATTTCAGATCAGCGGCTGAACTGGGTTATGCTCCGGCGCAGGCCAATCTGGCGGTGATGTATGCCAATGGTCTTGGTGTCGAAAATCCTTCCATGATTGATGCTTATATGTGGGCGCAACTGGCGGCGGAGCAGGGTAATGAGCAGGCACAGAATTTCCAGCAAAGACTGGAACAGACGCTTGCTTCGGAAGATATTATTACGGCAATGGAAAATGCCAGGCGCTGCGCGGCAAATGGTTTCAGAGACTGCTGAAAACTTCAGGCTTTAGATAGAACAGGGTCTCGGGTTCCAGCCGGAGTCATCAGCCTCACGTCTGAAATTGGAGCTGCTGATGTGTTCCACCAGAAGATTAAGCGGGTCACGTACGATCGTTGTGACTATCAGCCACTCAGTGCCGTCCGGTTCAGTCAGGGTGTTGAAATATTCAGTGACCTCGGCTTCCGGACTGTATGGTACGCCATTCTTACGCAGTAAACCGCCACTGAGGTTGCTGGTTTCAATATAAAGTTTGCCGCCAGCCATTTCCTGCACCGGAGTAGACTGATTAAGTGTTCTTCTGCCCCTGCCTTCACCGGGATTCAGTAATTCACGTTGTGGATCAAAGCCGCCGGCATATTGCCATTCGGCCACTGAATGACCCTGCAAACTGGGAGCTCCGGCTGCCGGGGCATTGGCAAAATGTAGTAAACGGCTCTGTTCTCCAGCATCTGCATCAATCCGCAGGGTATCTTCATCCTCCCAGGAAATCTGCAATCTGCCAGGTTCACGCAGCAGGCGTCCGGCGCCAAAAGCTTCACAGGCACGTCCGGCCTCCCTGAAGGCATTAATGTCAAAGGCATCGGCAGCTTCCAGGGCTCTGCTGGTCAAAGGCAGCCCGGCATAATATCCGGGTGCAGGTGTAATCATGCGGATATGCCAGTCTTCCGTAATGACAGCTACCCAGTTACCGGTCAGATCAATGGGTGCGAAACGCTGATAGATGGATGTATTTTCCTGGGCCTGGAGCGGAATAACAGTGAAGCTGCACAGCACCAGGAAGGATGTCCGGATTACTCTTGTAAGTAAACGCATTATTGATCTCGCCTTTTTACTGAGCGGTAAATTCTTCATAGAGGGCTTCAATAAACATGTCGACGGTCCAGCCAGGATTGCTGTAACGGCTTTCCCAGCCCAGTACAGGTCTGGCTGCAATCACTTCCTCCAGGCTGGCTTCTTCTTCCCTGACCAGATGCTGTATGCGATCGCGGATGATATAAGCCATATCACGATATTCAACCAGTTCCGCTTCATCGGCAATATACCCGTGGCCGGGAATGATATAGGTCCCACCTTCGGCAAAATCCCCGGCAACCGTAATTTCAAGCATGTGATCCAGTGCGGCAATTGTGCCCTGTAATGAGCCACCCATTAGGGGGTTAATCAGAGGCAAATTGGTGGTGGTAAAAATGTCGCCGCTGACCATAACATTGGAACCACGGAAATAAACCACACTGTCGCCATTACTGTAGGCATTGGGCATATGATAGATATCAATGGCTTCATCGTTGAATACCTGACTGCGATGTGGCTCAAAATAACCTTCCGTAGGCCAGGATTCCTGTGGGTATACCTGCTCACCATCTGGGCCCCGGGCCACGCTCATGCCAAACAGCACATTTTCCTGGGCGATCACGGCAATGCGCGCTCCGCGGGTTGCGCCGCTGGTTGAGCCACCCGGTAAGCTAGCTATTTGTGCATTGCCACCAACATGCTGTTCCGCCATGGAGGTATTGATGATGTATCTTATCGGCCGGTCGGAAATTGAGGCGATCGCCGCGATGACTTCTTCACTGTATTCCTGTGCACCCGTATCCACCAGAATGATGCCCTGTTCGCCAGCCTGCACGGCAATGTTGCCTCCGGCTCCGGCTATCAGCCAGACATTGCCCTGCACATGCAGTACTTCAATTGCCCCTTCAGAGCGTGGTTCCTGTGGAACCGGCTGAGCCAGCAAGGGCAGACTTAGCAGACCGAATAGCATACTGAGAATAGCCGCCTGAAATAACTTCAGGCCTGAGATCGTGTGTAATTTCATTCTGCCAAGCGCTCCATGTATTCGGGCATGGCAGTCTCTTCACCACCCAGCGTGGATTCCACCGGAATGCCAAGCTCTTCGGCCCGGTCCCCGTAAAAGGGATTTTCGCCCGGCAGATAGTGAGGAACATAGTGTCTTTCGGGGCGGGGAATTTCAGCAATGTTGATGCATTCCAGGAAGACCTGGTTACTGACATCGGGGGCTTCAACGCCGAAAGTGGCAGTTCTAATACCTTGCGGAGCGGCAACAAAATCAGCTGACCTGATGTAGGTGTCAGTCAGATAATGTGGATCCTCGACAAACCAGGTAATGGTAAGCACATCCCCATTGCGCTGGTAGTAGGTAATGACTTCAGACTCGTCACTGCTGGGTACACCATTACGGCGAACCCATCCCCATTTCAGATGAGTAGTTCGGGTAATCAGGGTGCCATTTTCCCAGCGACCGGTGGTGAAACCGGCCCAGGTATGCGGTGCATATTCTGAAGGATGTGGCCGCCCGTCCATCCAGATTTTACGATCTGCACGGCGGAAAGTCCCGCCCACGGTATAGGAAATGACATCAAGGTTGTCATCCAGTTGCGCGGCAATTCGCAGAGCTGCCGGTCCCCAGTAGGAATACTGGGTCGGGTGACGCATACAGACATGCTCGGGAACCCCGAGTAGGGCACTATCGTAAGTCAGTGCCCGGGAAAGCGCTTCCTCATTCAGGGGGATTCCCATGTAATCAACCAAGAATGGCCCATCTGCCCTTTCATTGGCATCTTCAATAAAGCCGAAGAGCTCTGAGTCAATGGCGACACCGGGAGCAGGCTGATCCCAGAAACCGGCGATATCAGCCTGTTGGGCATTCAGTGTCAGTGCCTGGCAGCAAAGTGCCAGGCACAGTAGTCGTCTCACCATGATTGTCAGCGACTAATCAGTCGCGAAACAGTAATAGCGACCAGCTCCACCGGTATTTATCAGTGCCTGCTGACTGCAGCCCTGTGAGGGATGGGCAGCAGACCATGGTGAGAGGCCTGGTCCTAGAGTGCGACGGTCTTCATGCCCCAGCATGGCCGAACCTTCATCGCTGGAAGTCCAGTTGCCGCAGGTGCGATCCTCTCCGGCCGGGAAAGCAGTGCCGTCAGCCTGTGTACCGGTGAGCACATCGTGCTCTACGCCATACTGCAGCTCAATCGGCAGCGGATTGCCATCAGAATCAAGACCGACATAGGGAACCGGTGCGCCATGCTCATCCAGAGCGGTTGCTACACTGATGTTGTTTGCTTCTTCATTATGTAATTCATTGAGATTGCGGGCGATCATGGTGCCATTGGCGTTATACCAGGGCCCCGTACCGATTCGATCACGGGCATTGACAGCATTCGGCCCCTGAGTGCTCAGATAGGCACGCCAGGTAAGATTTCCATAGCCGGCAACAGAAGCCAGTGCCTGACAACGGGCATCAGCTCCGGCAAGACCTCCGAGATTACCACCCATACCTGAACCGGCACTGGTGACAAAGAAACTCATGTTCTGATCAGCGGCTGCTCCTCGTACCTGAGCCAGCGAAGAAACGCTTGCAGTAAGTGCGATACTGGCGGCAAGTCCCAGAGCGATGGGCTTAATTTTCATAGTAGACTCCTGAAGTTTATTATTATCTTATTAGTTTATTCTTATTAAGTGACCGAACAGAATACCTGTCAGGTATCAGAGATGTCTAGCTTTAGCCCTGAAATGCATAAAGTATGCACAATCAGTTCTCTAAAAGGGACTAATCCTGACGGGGTCTAGTTAACCTGGAGGTCCTGTCCGGGGAAGATTAAATCACTGTTCAGCCCGTTGAGGCGTTTCAGGTTATCAACACTGACACCAAAGCGACGAGCGATAGCGGCCAGGTTATCGCCACGGCGAACACGATAAACTGTCGGACTGACTTCTGTGGCAGAAGTATGCAGAGTCAGCTCCTGACCCGGGTAGATCAAGGTGCCACGTATATTATTCCAGATCTGTATATCGCGTATTGATACATCAAAGCGCTCAGAAATCTGACCCAGTGTGTCCCCGCTCCTGACGTTATATATAGTCGGAATAACCAGGTCATCGACAACATCGTCGCTGAGGCTGACTGCAATCAGAGGATTTTCCGGTGAGGAACCGGCCTGTTCCACAAGTTGGAAACCTTCATTGAGTTTGATTGGGCGGTACAGGGTATCGCCAAAATTTCTCGATCGGGGTTCTCTGTTCACCAGGGCAATATCATTACTGATACCGGTTCCGGGGATTAGCAGATTCTGGTCAGGATAAATCAGGTGCGTGCGAATATTGTTGACTGCCTGTAATTCAGAAATACTGGTCTGGAATCGCTCGGCAATGCCAGCCAGGGTATCACCCGGGCGCACACTGTATTCCGTTGGAGATACTTTTTCATCTTCCGGCAGGTTATTGAATGTGCGAACAAAGCGCTGATAGGTTCCGGGGGGGATTTTCAGGGGAAAAGCTTCAGCACTGTCAGGCAAGGTCGCCCGGCGAACGGATGGATTAAGGTTTCGAATAGTAGTCAGGTCAGTGCCAGCCAGTTCAGCTGCCGTTTCCATACTCATCATGCCGGATACATGAGCCAGATCATAGGTATACTCCTGCCCGATATCCTCGACCTGAATACCAAAACGCTCCGGGTCGGAGACAATCATCGCAGCAGCAATAAACTTTGGAATAAAATTTCGGGTTTGTCGGGGCAGATAAGGATAAATCTCCCAGAATGAAGGAGGATTTTCGATCGAACCTCCTGCCCGTTCAACGGCACGACTGATACATCGATAGCTGCAGTTATATCCTGCCAGTGCAAGGTGCCAGTTGCCACCATAAACGTCATAAAGAATTTTTAGATGCTTCGCAGCAGCCCGGGTGGATAGTTCCGGATCCATTCTTTCGTCAATCCAGGAATCCACTCTGAGACCTTCACCGCGGGCAGTTGCAGGCATAAACTGCCACATGCCGGCTGCTCCGGCAGAACTTCGGGCAACAGGATTCAGAGCGCTTTCACCCAGGGCAAGGTATTTTAATTCGTCAGGAACTCCTTCTTCGGCAAATATATGTTCTATCATGGGAAACCAGAGCTGTCCGCGCTCTATCCAGAGTTGCAACAGGCGTTGCCGGTTTTGCAGATAATCATTGATTTCACGCTCGACCACGCGATTGGCTGTCATGGCGACTGCAGGAGTGATCGGCAGGATAACCTGCTCTTCAGCAGGGCGGGTATTTTCTATATCAAGTTCGCCGGAATCGATGGCCGTACTGACCAGGTCCTCAATCAGCATTGATTCCCCCGTCTGGATGCCGGGTTCAGTTTCAAGGGCAGTGACAGTTTCAGTTTCGGCTGAATTCTGGCCGGTCAGCTCATTGATTGCTGAGCAGGCGTTGAGGCTCACCAGCACGACTGCTGCCAGATAAAACCTGCTCATTGCGCAGGAAATTTTTTTATACAGAAACAAACTGGGAAAAGGAATCATGGGTGGCTTGAATAAATGCAGGATATCATTACGCTCAATTATCCATAATTTACAGGAAATGTATAATGCAAGTTGCTGAAACTTGAGGAAGTTCACGAAAGAGTCATGAGAGTACTTGGAATCGAAACATCCTGTGATGAAACCGGCATCGCAATCTATGACAGCGATGCCGGCTTGCTGGCTGATGCCTTATACAGTCAGGTGGAAATACACCAGAAATATGGCGGTGTGGTGCCAGAGCTGGCATCACGCGATCATATTCGTAAAACCCTGCCCCTGATCAAGGAAGTCATGGACAAAGCGGGCTGCAGTAAGGGAGATATTGATGGTCTGGCTTATACCGCAGGGCCGGGCCTGGCAGGAGCGCTACTGGTTGGTGCTTCCATTGGCCGGGCGCTGGGCATGACCTGGAATATCCCGACCCTTGGGGTTCATCATATGGAAGGGCATCTACTGGCACCCTTGCTGGAAGAAAACGGCCCCAGCTTCCCGTTTGTAGCTTTGCTGGTTTCAGGTGGACATACGCAACTGGTAGAAGTCGAAGCGATAGGTGTTTATCGCCTGATTGGTGAATCGCTGGATGATGCCGCCGGTGAGGCCTTTGATAAAGTTGCCAAAATGCTGGGATTGCCGTATCCGGGTGGGCCACATATTGCCAGACTGGCGGAAAGCGGAGAGCCAGGTCGCTTTACTTTCCCACGACCGATGACCAATCGACCAGGGCTGGATTTTTCTTTCAGTGGCTTGAAAACCTTCACCCTGAATTCGATTCATCAATTGCTTGAAGAAGGCATGTCGACCGAAGAACTGGATCAGCAAAGCAAGGCTGACATCGCTCACGCTTTTCAGGAAGCAGTAGTCGACACCATGCGAATTAAATGCCAGCGTGCATTGAAGCAGACTGGTATGAATACTCTGGTTATTGCCGGAGGGGTAAGCGCCAATCAGCGCCTGCGTGAAGTTCTTGGACTTATGGCTGAAGCTGAAGGCTTTGAAATTCGTTACCCGCAATTACAGTACTGCACGGATAATGGTGCCATGATCGCCTATGCCGGATGCCAGCGTTTACTCGCCGGTCAGCATGATGATTTGAGTATCCTGGCCAAACCTCGCTGGGGTCTGGAATCCCTCCCGGCTTTACAGGAAATCTGAGCAATGGATATTGTCTATATTAGAAACCTGGAAATTGAAACTGTAATCGGAATCTATGACTGGGAAAGAAAAATCCGCCAAACCATTACCATTGATCTGGACATGGCCAGTGATATAAAAAAAGCTGCGAGCAGCGATGCAATTGAAGATGCACTGGATTACAAGGCGGTAGCAAAGCGCCTGATAGCCTTTGTCGAAGCCAGTGAATTTCAGCTTATCGAAACCATGGCGGAAAAAATTGCCGAGATTGTCCTCTCAGAATTCAGGGTTCCCTGGCTCAGGTTATCACTGGGCAAACCTGGTGCCGTGACCGGTTCCAGAGATGTCGGTGTGATCATAGAAAGGGGCAGCAAATAACAATGACCAGGGTTACTCTGGGGCTGGGCAGTAATATCAACCCGGCTGAAAACTTTTCCCGTTGCCTGGATACACTCCTGCTTAAATTTCATGACCTGGGTTTTTCATCAGTATTTGAAAGTGAAGCGGTAGGTTTTGCAGGAGATAACTTTCTGAATATGGTTGTTTCCCTTGAAACTGAGCTCTCACTTGATAAGCTGGCCACCACACTGAAAGATATTGAAGACGACTTTGGCAGAAAACGTGATCAGCCGCGCTTCAGTGGCAGAACCCTGGATATAGATATCCTGACCTATGGCAACAAGAGTGGGATCCACGCCGGAATGGCATTACCCCGGCCGGAAATTACTGAAAACGCCTTTGTCCTGTGGCCGCTTTCACAACTGGCCGGAAACCAGCGTCATCCCGAACTGGGTAAAACATACAAGGAACTATGGGAGGAGTTTGATAAAACCCGACAAAAACTCTGGCCGGTAGACTTTATCTGGCACGGTCGCCAAATTTCAGTCAGGCAGTAAGCTTAAATGCATAACATCGGAGTTTTATATGAGTGTTCAGACACTGACGAAAACGGAAGTTGATACCGAACTACAGAAACTCAATCAGGGCCTGGAAAAACCCTGGGAAATCACTTCTGACAAATTAAGCAAGACCTTCATTTTCAAAAATTTTATTGAAGCATTCAGTTTCATGACCCAGGTCGCAATTTATGCCGAAAAGGTCAATCATCATCCGGAATGGTTCAATGTGTATAAAACAGTTGAAATTGATTTAACGACTCACGAAGTTGGCGGTCTCAGCGTAAAAGACTTTGATCTGGCAGCCTACATGGAAAGCAGTGCAAGAGCTCAGGTCAGCAAGAGCTGAAGAATTAGAATTTAAGTTTCCTGCCGCCATCAATATTAATACTTTGTCCGGTAATGTATGTGGCTTCATCGATCAGGAAGTACACGGCATGAGCAATATCTTCAACTGAGGCGTGATAGTTCAGGCAGGAAAAACTCAGCGGATCCGGTAATTCTGTTTGCGATGACTGGTCACTGGCGGAAAAATTCGGTGGCAGTATAAACCCCGGAGCTATGGCATTGACTCTTATAGTGGGTGCCAGTTCCCGGGCCAGTGATAAGGTCAGGTTTCTCAAAGCCGCCTTGGCCATGGCATAAATGGCATACTGTTCCCTGCCGCTTTCTGCCACTATATCTGTAATATTGATGATAGTGCCCTGTGTTTTCTTTAATTCATCGAGTAATGCCTGGCTAAGAAAAGCCGGCGCCCTGGCATTGGTGCCCGTTAAATCAATCCAGTCAGCTGCACTGAAATCTGCCAGAGGTGTCGGGTAAAAACTGGAAGCATTATTGATCAGCACATCGATTCTGCTCCATTGAGCGGCAGCCTTTGTTGCCAGATTATTGATCTCACTGTCTTTCAGCAGGTCTGCCTGCAGACAGATACAGCTATCAGGAACCAGCTGGTTTAATTCTGCAGTGAGAGATTCCGCTTTGCTGCGGGACTGCTGATAATGCACAACAATATTAAAGCCTTTGCCATGCAGATGTCTGGCTATCCCGGCCCCGATTCGGGCTGCGCTACCGCTTATCAGGGCAACCCGGCGCTGCCCTGGCTCAGGAGTCATAACTGAAAATATCCTTGATCGTCTGCAAGCGGAGTTCGTAAAGCTTTATTCCGAATTCCTCGCCTTCATAACCGGCATCCTGTAATGAACTGGTATCCAGATTCAGACAGGTATCCAGTGCCCGCTGCAGCATGCCATTCATATGATCCAGATTTTCATCAGTTTCACCACGAGCTTTGCCGATGGCTTTACAGCTGGTCAGGAAAAACTGGAAGCGTTCCGGCCGGCGAAAGGCATCGGTATTTTCAAACAGTTTTAAAATGGATTCCGGCTCACTAATGTCTATACGGGCATAATCATCACAGTAAGAACAAACAATTTCAGCCAGTTCACGATGGTCATTGGGGACTTTCAGGCGTTCACACAGGCTATGCAGTTTTCTGAGGTTTTTACGCAGGGTAAATTCATGCACAACACCGAGTTCATGGCACAGTGCAGCAAAGCGAATTGCCGTATCCGGAGTCAGTTCAGCGGCTTTGGTTAAAGCCATCAGGCTCAGGCGGGCTTTTTCCTGTGAGATGCCAAACAAACCCTCAATTTCCTGCAGAACGGTTCCCAGTGCATAACAATCGCGTAAAGTCAGAAAGAAAAAGGCCGGCGTTTTTTCAGATAAAGCGCGGCGAACTTCCTGCCAGATACGTTCCGCTGGCAGGGTATTCATTTCAGTGCTGTTAACCAGTTGTTCCATCATTTGCAGGGTTTCCTGCGCGACTTCAAAACCCAGATGGGCAAAACGGGCTGAAAAACGTGCAACTCTCAATACGCGTAAAGGGTCTTCGGTGAAAGCATCGGAAACATGGCGCAGAATTTTATTGTTGAGGTCTTCGCGGCCGCCATAGGGATCAATCAGATTGCCGTCTTCATCCTCAGCCATGGCGTTTATGGTCAGATCACGACGCAGCAGATCCTCTTCCAGCGTAACCGTTTCCGAGGCATCGACAGTAAACCCGGTATGACCAGTGCCGGATTTTTTTTCGGTACGGGCGAGGGCGTATTCTTCTTTGGTTTCCGGGTGCAGGAAAACCGGGAAATCCTTGCCGACCTGTTCATAGCCAAGTTCCAACATCTGTTCCGGGCTGGCACCAACAACCACCCAGTCACGGTCCTTGACGGGTAAACCGAGTAATTTATCACGGACTGCGCCGCCAACAAGGTAAGTCTTCAAATTCGTAATTATCAGTTCAGTTGCATTCAGTACAGAATATTTGTTTATCTTCCAGGCGTAAAGCGGTGAGGCAACGCCCCCAGACACAGCCGGTATCAAGTGCATAAACATTTTCTGTATCGGTAACACCATTAAGCGTTGCCCAGTGGCCAAACAGGATGGTCATCTTCCTGCTTAGCTGCTGATACTTGTACCAGGGGCCGAATCCTGGAGGGGCCGTATTGGCTCCGGTTTTAATGGCAAGATTTAACTGGGCTTCTTCATTGCAGAAGCGAATGCGGGTGAAATAATTGGTCAGGACTCGCATTCGTTTCATGCCGGTGAGTCCCTCATGCCAGATATCAGGTTTGTCGCCATACATTTTCTGTAAAAATTTCAGGTAGTCCTTGCCCTGCAGGGTATTTTCCACTTCATGGGCATAGGCCAGAACCTGTTTAAGTGTCCAGCCGGGTGCAAATCCGGCATGCACCATCAAAAATGCTTCCTGACCTTTACTGGTATCCAGCACTTCATGATGCAGGATGGGAAGAGTTCTGACCCATTCACAGAGCTCCAGACAATCCGGGGCCTGTAAAAGTTTTTTCAGGGTTTTTTTCTTGCCGCCATCGAAGGCGCCGGTGGCCAGCGCCATAAAATGCAGATCATGGTTGCCCAGTACCGCAGTGAATGCCGGGCCCAGTTGTTTAAGAAAGCGCAGTGTTTTCAGTGAGTCCGGGCCGCGATTGACCAGGTCGCCTACACACCAGAGGCGGTCACTGGCTGGGTCAAAGTTGATTTTATCCAGGAGTTTTACCAGGGGTTTATAGCAGCCCTGGATATCACCGACGGCATATACAGCCAAACCTTTCTCCTTACACCCTGACAGGTGAGTTCTCAGTCACGACAATGGTGATTTTATTGAGTGAACAGGATTTGAAAGCCTAGTGCAACATATTTGGGGTGGCCAGTACAAATGCAGGAATTTCAGCTTCAAAAGTCTCACCATTTTCAGCCTGCATAGTGTAGCTGCCTTTCATGTCACCTATATTGCTGTTCAGGATTGTGCCGCTGGAATAGCGAAATTTGTCACCGGGTTTAATCACAGGTTGCTGGCCGACAACTCCCTTGCCTTTGACTTCCTCTACCTTGTTGTTCTGGTCAGTGATTACCCAGTGACGTCGTAATAACTGGACCGAGTCCTGACGGTTATTCTGAATGGTAATGGTGTAGGAAAAAGCATAGGCATTGTTCAGCAGGTCGGATTGACCTTCCAGGTACTGGGTCTGCACACTGATCTCAATACCGCTGTTTTCGCTTGTTTCCTGCTTCATGCTCTTTGCCATTGTCAGCCGTCTTTGTCTTCCAGATGAGTACTGATTCTAACATAGTCCTCCAGTGATAGATTCTCGGGTCTGAGCCCCGGATCAATATTCAGGGCACTAAGTTCTTCATCACTGAGCAGGCCCTTAAGGTTGTTGCGCAGAGTCTTGCGACGATGTGAAAACGCCTGGCGAACCAGCTTTTCCAGAGTCACGGGGTTTTGTAACACAAGTTGATCACTCGTTTTCGGAATCAGTCGAACAATGGCCGAGTGGACTTTGGGTGGAGGAGAAAAAGCGCCAGGCGGAACGGTAAACAGTTTCTCAATCTGACAAAAATACTGCAGCATGATACTGAGTCGGCCATAGTTTTTTGTTCCGGGACTTGCCACCAGCCTGTCGACCACTTCAAGCTGCAGCATAAACAGCATGTCCTTGATCCCGTGCAGATAAGCAAGCAAATGAAATAACAGGGGTGTGGATATGTTGTATGGCAGATTGCCAATAATGCGGACCGGGTTTTGGGCAGAGAGCAGGGTATTAAAATCGGTTTTCAGTACATCACTTTCATGAATTGTAAATGACTCCATAACAGCGAATTTTTGTTGCAGCATGCTGACCAGATCCCGGTCAATTTCAATTGCATTGACACTCGCTGCACTGGCCAGTAGTTCACCGGTCAATACTCCCTGACCGGGTCCGATTTCAATAACATGATCCTGCGGTCCGGCTCCCAGAGCCTGAATTATTTTGGCGACAATATTCCTGTCGCTCAGGAAGTTCTGGCCAAATCGTTTTCTGGGTCGGTGCCTGATGTTCATGTCAGTTATCTGACAGGGAAACGGCCATCCGGTAAGCCTGTAACAGGCTGCCCATATCTGCCTGGCCACTACCGGCCAGGTCCAGCGCAGTTCCGTGATCAACAGAGGTACGGATTATCGGCAGACCGAGAGTAATATTCACGGCCTCACCAAAAGCCTGGTATTTAAGTACGGGCAAACCCTGGTCATGGTACATGGCCAGCACAGCATCACATTGTTCGAGATATTTGGCTGTAAACAGAGTGTCTGCCGGCAAGGGTCCCTGCAGATGCATGCCCTGTTTATTAAGTTCATTAATAAGCGGCTCGATAATTTCCTGTTCTTCATGGCCGAGATGGCCGTTTTCGCCGGCATGTGGATTAAGGCCACAGACAAGAATACGCGGCCTCGGTATGGCGAATTTATTCTGCAGGTCCTGATGCAGAATTTGTATTACTTCCCGAAGTAAATCCGCATTGATGGCGGCAGCAACTTTGCCAAGAGGAAGGTGAGTGGTAGCCAGGGCAACCCTGAGCCTGGGGCTGGCCAGCATCATGACTACCCGATCCTTGCCACATCGCTGTGCCAGATATTCAGTATGGCCGCTGAATGCAAAGCCGGCATCATTGATCACACTTTTTTGCACTGGCCCGGTCACCAGTGCCTGAAATTCATTTTCCAGGCATCCGTCAATGGCACGATCCAGTGTGGCAAGCACGTAAGAAGCATTGTTCATATTCAGGACAGCGGGCTGGGCAGGTTCGGACAGTTTTACCTGGTCGACCCACATGGCCGGTACTTGCGGGTCAAATTCAGCAATTGGTTTTATATTGAGCTTGAGATCAAGTTGTCGGGCTCTGTCCTGCAGCATGGACAGGTCGGCAATAAAAACCGGTGTACTGCGGTTAAAAACAGAATCATTACTGCCAAGGGAATACTGTGCAAGCTTCAGACAGATATCCGGTCCAATACCGGCAGGCTCGCCAGGGGTGACAGCAATCAGATTGCTCAGGCTAGGAGTCCTCGTCTATCTTGATGTCGATATAAGCAGTATCACGAATTTCACTGAGCCAGTTTTGCAGTTCCGTTTCAAATTTTCTTTCGCGCAGAATCTGTTCAGCCTGAAAGCGACGGTTTTCTTCCGTGACATCTTCTACCCGCCGCTCCAGTACTTCGGCGATATGCCAATCCTGGCCAACCTGAAAAGGTTCAGACATTTCACCAACCGGCACTTCGCTGAGGGCAGCTTCAAAGGGCGGAGGCAGCTGGCCTTCAGTTACCCAGTCAAGATCACCGCCGGAAACCATTGAAGTCGGGTCATCGGTATAGACACGGGCCAGATCGCCAAAATCCTCTCCACCGCGAATACGTTCATGGAGTTCAAAAATCAGCTCCCGGGTCTGTTGCGGGGTACGAATTTCATTGGGACGCAGCATGATGTGACGAACATGACTCTGATTTACCTGCAGGTCGACACCACCCCTTTTTTCAACAACTTCCACGATATGAAAACCACTGTCACTGGTGAATGGTTCACTGACTTCGCCGACATCCAGTGTCGGGACGACCGGTCGGAACATGGTCGGCAGATTTTCTGTTTTACGCCAGCCGGCCAGGTCTCCGCCGCTGACCGGAATGCCAAGTATCTGTTGTGAAGCCGCTAAATCCAGAATGCTGGCGCCGTCCTGAATTTGCTGATACAGCAGATCAGCGAGCTCTTCCTGGAGCTGGTTCTGCAAAGGGTTTTCAACCGGAATCAGAATATGGTGTACCCTGAATTCAGGGGCAATATCTGTCTGTGCTGCTTCCGAGCGTAAATAATTGGCTATTTCCTGACGGGTGATGGTGATGCGTTGATTGATGGTGCCAGTCTGCAGATTATTGATCATCAAATCGCGACGGATTTGCTCGCGAAATTCCAGATACTGGCCATCCTGGTTAAGCACATTGCGAAACTGTTCAAAGCTCATGTTGTTCTGCGCGGCAATCTGCGTGAGCGCCTGGTTAAGTCGGTTATCATCAATGCGGATACCGGAACGTTCGGCAAGCTGCAACTGCAGGCTTTCAATGATTAACTGATCCAGTACTCCTTCCCTTAATTCGGCACGGGGCGGCAGGTTACGGCCACTATTGTTGGCGATAATCTGCTCAACCCGCGCATCAAACTCACTTTGCAGGATGACATCTTCGTCGACCACGGCAATAACCCGGTCGCTGAGCTGGGCAGAGGCTGAAAGTGCAGAAACTGCAAATGTCAGGCCGATTAAAAATTTAGGAAAGCTTTGCTTAATTATCTTCAACATATGTTTTATATCCGGAAATACTTTCGCCTATTAATGTATCTATACTGTTACCTAAGATATTTCCAAGGCCTTTAAGTTCAAATTGTAGAAAAATTCCGTTGTTTTCCTGCAAGAATGTACCGGATAAATCAGTATTATCAAGCCACTGGCGAGCCAGCAGACGTACATTCCAGCAGCAGGAGCTGTATTCCATACCTATTATGGACTCCAGTGTCCGGTCATTTTCATGGTCAACATTCCAGCGAGCGATAAGACTGAGGCTGTCCGTTAAGGGCCACAGGGCTGAAATATCGGTTTGCTGGATAGTTCCCGGAATATTTAGCGTATCGCGGTAGCGATAGCTGAAATTCAGAATCTGATTTATATCAGATTGGTAGCGGAATTGAAAACTGCCGCTTTGCAGATCATTGTTATCCGGATTCCACTCCTGATATGCGCCCAGACGCCAGTTTTCATTGAACTGCCAGGAAAGTTCTCCCGCCAGCGCAGAACTTGATTGTTGCTCTACACTTGCCGGCAGCGGGTTCAGGCCGACCCGGCGGTCAGCAAAGTAGAATATCTGCCCGAGACTGAAGCGGGCCTTTTCCTGGCCCTGCTGATTCAGGAAGCGGGAACTCAGTCCCAGCGTGAGCTGATTGGCATCCCCGACACGGTCACGGCCGCTGAAGCGATCGTCGCGAAACAGCTGATTGAAACCCGAAGTCAGGTTTGCGGTATCAAACAGCGGGATATTCTGCTGATTTTCGTAATCCCTGTACAGGTAATACAGACGGGGTTCGAGCGTCTGGGTATAGGCCCCGCCCTGGAAATTCACCTCACGTTCAAAGACCAGGCCGGAATCCAGGCTGGCGCTGGCAACGCCACGCTCAGGCTGCTTTGCAGTGCCCAGTGCCTGATCCTGGAGATCATAGCGGGCATATTCATAGCCGATTTTCGGCATCAGGTACATTCCGGGTGTTTCCCAGCGCCAGGACAGGCTGGGTTCCAAGGCAAATCGCTGACCGCTAACCAGCGCGCCGTTATTAATCTGGGTTTGTGTCAAAGCGTTGGGGTCCAGATTGCGGTCGAAATAAACATATTCAGTGCCAAGCTGATAACGCCAGCCCGAGGCAAAGGAATCTGAAACATTCAGGCTGAGGCGCGGCAGGCTGGAGTAGGGTTTGCTAAGCGAGCTCAGCGCCGGATCAATTTGCTGATAGCTTTGCAGGGCCGCCTGGACTTGCCAGTTTTCCTGCCAGTAGGCGATTTCACCATTGCGATAGAGATGACTTCTTGTCGTGTCGGTCAGCCCGTCATTGCCAAAATCCTGAAAGTAATCAAAATCACTGACGGCAGAATAGTTGGCCCTGGCACTCCAGCTGGGGGCAAGCTGGGCATCGGCGAGGTATGAAATCTGCCAGCGTTTTGCCTGTGGTGGACTCTCACTACCGGGAATTCCCACACTGGCTGCATCAAACTGCGCATCATCATGCAGATAGTTGAATTCAAGTGTATTGCTGGAGTCAGTCCCCAGATGCCTTCCTTCCAGGCCGAGCATCAGCCCGCGTTCTGTCATCAGTCGCGGTGTAAGTGTGGCGTCATAATTCGGTGCCAGGTTGAAATAATAGGGCAGGGCAAAATCAAAACCACCTTCACGGGTGGAACCGATGCTTGGATACAGCAAACCGCTGCTACGTTCATCGGTGATGGGAAAGCTGATATAGGGGGTGTAAAAAACCGGAATGTCCCTGATCCTCAGGGTAATATCACGACCAACGCCGCGGCCACTTTCCTGATCAAGCGTAATTTGCTGACCAGCAAGCAGCCAGCTGTTATCGCCGGGTTCACAGACTGTATAGGTTCCCTGATTGATACTCAGCAGGTTATTGCTGTTGCGGTAGCTGAGGCTGTCTGCAGTTCCCCGAGCAGCAAGTTCATGCAGGACATAGGAAGTATTTTGCAGCTCGGCATCAGAACTTTGCGTATTTATCACGGCACTCGTTGCGCCTATGCTCAGACCCGGCCGCAAAAGTCGGATATTGCCTTCAAGTTCGACAATACCGGCCAGTTGATCCAGAAAAGCCTGATCTCCCTGTAGCCAGGTATCACTGTATCGAATATCAATCCCGCCGCTGACCAGGGCCTGGTTCGTGCTGCCGTCAAACTCTCCGTCCTGTGCAGTAATGAGGATAGCACCATCAGCCGGTGCCGGAGGCAGTTGCGGATCCAGGTACAAACCGCAACAGGCTTCTGCAACCAGGGACTGAAGTTGTGGTTCAAGTGAGTCAAGGGGATGCCAGTTTTCGCTGGCGACATCTGGGGGGGCGGATTCAGGGTTCGGCTGTGCAAAAAGCAGTGCAGGGGACAGCAGCGCAATTGTCAGCACATAAAGGAAAACAAAATGACTTGTTTTATAAGGAAAATCAGACCCCTTGTCGGTGCAGGTCACTTCTAAAATCCGGGTTGTATAGGCATAATGGATTGTAATAACTCTAATAAACCTAAACAAGGGAACACTGTTGAAGTATGACTGTGAGCACGACTAAAGACAGCAAGCCTTGTCGTGCCACCGCATTACAGGATTGGTTTGCAGAAATCCTGCCCGGGCTTCCCAGCACAGCTCCCCTTGAGCATTTCAGAATTAAACTGATTCAGGGGGATGCCAGTTTTCGACGTTATTTCAGGGCGCAGGCTGACGAAATTTCTTTTATTCTGGTTGATGCTCCAACCGAAAAAGAAGACAGCCGTCCTTTTCTCGAAGTTTCCAGGCTTTTCAGCAAAGCCGGCGTCATCGTGCCGCAGGTTTTCGCCGCAGACTTGCAGGCCGGTTTCTTGTGTCTTTCAGATCTGGGCGACACGCTCTTGTGGGAAAAACTAAACAAGGCAAAGCATGGCTCCGATGAGTTGTCACAGGCAGGTTCACTGTATCAACTGGCTTTTGAACAACTTCTAAACATTCAGAAAATCAGTGCAGAAAAAAATCTGCCGGCATTTTCAGAAAAGCTGATGCGCGAAGAAACAGACCTGTTCAGACACTGGTTTTGTGAAAAACTTCTTGGCCTGCAACTGGATAATGAAGACAGAAAAATTCTTGAACAGGCATTCGATGTTCTGATTTCAGCTGCACAGTCACAGCAACAGCTTTGTGTGCACCGTGATTACCATTCCCGGAATCTGCTTTATCAGGGCAGTGAAACGCTGGGTGTCATAGATTTTCAGGATGCGGTTGTCGGCCCGGCAAGCTATGACCTGGTTTCCCTGCTGAAAGACTGCTACATAGCCTGGCCAGAGGAAGTGATTAGATCCTGGGCGCTGGAGTATTTCAGGCAAGCCAGCCAGGCAGGTATTGTAAGCAGCAGTGAAGAACAGTTTTTGCGGGATTTTGATTTGATGGGAGCACAGCGCCATCTGAAAGCGAGTGGGATTTTTTCCAGACTCTGTTTACGCGACAGAAAAATCAGTTATCTTGGGGATATTCCAAGAACTTTATCCTATCTTGTCCAACTGAAAGGAAAATATACTGAGCTTGATGAGTTTCTGGACTGGCTAGACAGTAAAGTGATGCAAGACCTGGAAGATAAGATTATTTCAGCAATCAGCATGGGAAATACCGTATGAAGGCCATGATTCTGGCGGCCGGAAAAGGTGAACGGATGCGGCCACTGACAGAATCGACACCCAAGCCCCTGCTGCAGGTCGGTGGTAAAGCACTGATTCAGTACCATATTGAAAGGCTGGTTGATTCCGGTTTTCAGGAAATCGTGATTAATCATGCCTGGCTCGGTGAACAGATTGAAGACTTCGTCAGGGACGGCAGACAATTTGGCGCAAGTGTGACCTACTCCGCCGAAGGTGAACCACTGGAAACAGCCGGCGGGATTATCAAGGCCTTGCCCTTGCTGGGTGATGATCCATTTGTAGTCGTGAATGGCGATATCTGGACGGATTATTCATTTTACGATCTGAAGGACTGTGCTGACATGCAGGATCTGATTCATCTGGTCATGGTTGATAATCCGCCTCAGCATCAGGCTGGGGATTACTGCCTGGGTCAAGACAGCAGGTTGGCTATGAATGATTCAGCGTTCGAAGGGGATTCACTGACTTACAGCGGAATTTCAGTATTGCGCCCCGAACTGTTTAGGGGAATAAAAGTTCATAAACTGCCGCTTGTTCCCCTCTTCGATTCTGCAATTCAGCATGGAAAGGCAAGCGGAGAATATTATTCCGGAAGCTGGTTTGATATTGGGACTGTTGAACGATTGCAGGCACTGGATGCCCATCTGACAAAGAGTGATCCGGGAGTTAGAGGCGATGACTGACAAGAAAAAACAAAATTCATTTAAACGCTTTCAGGAAATTGATCGTGAAAAACGCCGCAAACCCGGGCATTTATTTCGGGATGCTGCGGAAGACAGATTATATGCCCAGATAGAAGAGCCGCCTGATTTTGCCGAGCAGCAGATCAACTCGCCTGCTTACCGCCTGGCCTTTGATGATATCGATTACCTGCTGGCTGAAGAACAACGGCCTATTCGTCTGCAGTTAGAGCTGGCAAAGCCGGATCACATGATGAAAGTTCATGGCATCGAGCATACTGTGGTTATTTTCGGCAGTGCCCGTACACCCCAGGATAGCCCTTATTACAAAATGTCGCAGGATATGGCGACGCTGATTTCGCAAAAATCAGGTTGCGATGCCTGTCCGGAATTATATGTGGTCACCGGTGGCGGACCGGGTATCATGGAGGCTGCCAATCGGGGCGCCAGTGAGGCTGGCTACGAATCAATCGGCCTGAATATCGTCCTGCCACATGAGCAGTATCCCAACTCCTATATCACCCCGGCATTGTGTTTTCGTTTTCACTATTTTGCCATGCGCAAAATGCACTTTTTGTTGCGGGCCAGGGCAATTGTCGTTTTCCCGGGCGGTTTCGGCACCCTGGATGAATTGTTCGAAACCCTGACACTGGTACAGACCGGTAAAATTGAACCGCTTCCCATAGTGCTGTTTGGCAAGCAATACTGGCAGAGCCTGATCAATTTTGACTTGCTGCTGGAAGAGGGCATGATCAATGAAGAAGACCTGAACTGTTTCAGCTATGTGGAAACAGTAGATGAAGCCTGGGAATTAATCAGGTCGTCAATGGCTGACGAGCAGGACAGTTCTGCCTAAACCTTGTACAATGCGGCCTCAAAATTTTTTCAGGCAGGTCACAGGTAATGAGTAAACGCGATTTTTTGATTGCGCCCTCCATACTTTCAGCAGACTTTGCCCGCCTGGGTGAAGAGGTCGATGCTGTACTGACTGCCGGTGCTGATCTTGTCCACTTTGACGTGATGGATAACCATTATGTGCCAAACCTGACAATTGGCCCCATGGTGTGCAAAGCCTTAATTGACTATGGCATCAAGGCACCAGTTGATGTGCACCTGATGGTATCTCCGGTTGATAGCCTGATTAATGATTTTGCAGAAGCCGGCGCCAGCTACATTACCTTCCACCCGGAAGCCAGCAATCATATTGACCGTTCGCTAAGCCTGATTCGCTCACTTGGCTGCAAGGCCGGACTGGTACTCAACCCCGCCACCCCGATTTCCTGTCTGGAATATGTCATGGATAAACTCGATATCATTCTGTTGATGTCAGTTAATCCCGGTTTTGGCGGACAAAAATTTATTCCCTCCACGCTCGGGAAACTGGCCCAGGTCAGAAAGCTGATTGATGACAGTGGCTTTGATATCTGTCTGGAAGTAGACGGTGGCGTTGGGGTGAATAATATTGCCGAGATTGCTGCCGCCGGGGCCGATATGTTTGTTGCCGGTTCGGCGATTTTTGGCAGTGATGATTATCAGGCCACGATTTCCAGGATGCGGGTGGAACTTGAAAGCTCATGAACATCGAGCAGTTCAACGAGCTTGCCGGGCAGGGCTATAACCGCATCCCCCTGACCCGTGAAGTGCTGGCCGACCTGGAAACGCCATTAAGTGTTTACCTGAAACTCGCCAATTCACCTTACAGCTATTTCCTGGAATCCGTTCAGGGCGGGGAAAAGTGGGGCCGTTATTCCATCATCGGTTTGCCCTGCAGTACGGTACTCAAAGTCAGCGGCAATAACTTCACGCTTGAGCGTGATGGCAAACAGATAGAAAGTTTTAACAGTAATGATCCCTTTGATGATATCGCCGAATTTCAGTCAGCCTACCGGATTCCGGAGCTGGAAGGTTTGCCGCGCTTTAATGGCGGACTGGTCGGTTATTTTGGCTACGATACTATACGTTATGTAGAGCACAGGGTTGCCGACAGCACTCCGACCGATACAGTGGGAACCCCGGATATATTACTCATGGTATCCGAAGAAGTGATTGTGTTTGATAACCTGCGTGGCACCATAACTTTACTGGTCTATGCTGATCCGGCTCAGGACAAGGCTTTTGAATCGGCCCAGAAACGTCTGGATGATCTCAGTTCGGAATTACATCAGCCACTGGATCCGGCCCTGTTCAAACCGGTTCCCCAGGCCAGGGAGGTGGACGAAAGCAGTTTTGTCTCCAGTTTTGGCAAGCAGGCTTATGAGTCAGCAGTTGAAAAAATCAAGGATTACATCGTCGCCGGCGATGTCATGCAGGTGGTGCTGGCCCAGCGCATGAGTATTCCTTTTGACGGTGAAGCAATCAATGTCTATCGGGCATTACGCCAGCTGAACCCTTCGCCCTATATGGTGTATATGGATCTGGCGGATTTTCATATTGTCAGTGCCTCACCGGAAATACTGGCCCGCGTGGAAGATGGACATATTACTGTGCGTCCACTGGCTGGTACCCGACGACGCGGGCATACTGAAGAAGAAGACCTGGCACTGGAAAAAGACCTGCTGGCCGACGAAAAAGAAATTGCCGAACATCTTATGCTGATTGATCTGAGCCGCAATGATTCGGGTCGTGTCTCCCGTACAGGTTCAGTCAAGGTCACACGGCAAATGTTTGTCGAACGTTATTCACATGTCATGCATATCGCCTCCAATGTGGAAAGCGAGATAGCCGAAGATAAAACTGCGCTGGATGTGCTCAAGGCCACCTTGCCGGTTGGTACACTCAGTGGCGCCCCCAAGGTCCGGGCCATGGAAATCATTGATGAATTTGAGCCGGTAAAGCGCGGTGTATACGGTGGTGCCATGGGCTATCTTTCCTGGAATGGCAACATGGATATGGCCATAGCCATCCGTACCGCCGTCATAAAAGATGAAACACTTTATGTGGAAGCCGGCGCCGGTATCGTGGCCGATTCTGTGCCCGAGCTGGAATGGAAAGAAACCATGAACAAGGCCAGAGCCCTGTTTTCTGCCGTAAAGCTGGCTGAAGAGGGTATGCAGTAATGTTGTTAATGATTGATAACTATGACTCCTTCACCTACAACCTGGTGCAATATCTGGGGGAGCTGGGCATGGAAGTCAGGGTGTATCGCAACGACGAAATTGCAGTGGCTGAACTGGACAGCTTATCACCCAGCCATATTGTTGTTTCGCCCGGACCCTGCACACCCAAGGAGGCCGGAATTTCGGTTGAAACAATAAAACATTTTGCCGGTAGAGTCCCGATACTGGGAGTCTGCCTTGGTCATCAGAGCATCGGTGAAGCCTTTGGTGGCAATACCATTCGGGCAAAGAAGGTGATGCATGGCAAACTGTCGCCGATTTATCATAATGAACATGGAGTCTTTGGCGGCTTGCAGTCACCCTTTACAGCAACCCGTTATCATTCGCTGGTTATCGACAAGGACAGTCTTCCGGACTGTCTTGAAGTAACAGCCTGGACCCTGAACGACAAGGGCGAGCGAGAAGAAATCATGGGTGTACGACACAAGGAACTGGCCATAGAGGGCGTGCAGTTTCATCCCGAATCAATACTCAGCGAAAATGGTCATGCCCTGCTGAAAAATTTTCTGGCAGTACAATAAGACATTGACTAAACCAACGATTCTGAAAAAAATTCTGCAGCGCAAACAGGATGAAGTCCGTGAGCGTAAAGCAAACTGTTCTCTGCAGAAACTGGAAAATGCGATTAAATCACTCGATAAGCCGCGTGGGTTTTCTTCTGCCTTGCTGCAGCAGATTCAGCGTAAACGGCCTGCAGTCATAGCAGAAATAAAAAAAGCCTCGCCCAGTAAAGGCCTTATCCGGGAAGATTTTGATCCTGCCCAGATTGCCGGCGCCTATGCCGAAAATGGCGCAACCTGTTTGTCAGTACTGACAGATAAGGATTTTTTCCAGGGCGCGGATGAATATTTACAGGAAGCCCGTACAGCCTGTTCACTGCCGGTGATTCGCAAGGATTTCATGATTGACACCTACCAGCTGGCTGAATCCAGAGCCATCGGAGCTGACTGCATCCTGCTGATCGTTGCCGCACTGGATCCGGCTCAGCTGCAGGAACTGGCGGCCTGTGCCGAAGATTATCAACTTGATGTGCTGATTGAAGTACATGATGAAGCGGAGCTGGAGCAGGCACTGGCATTGAATCCAAAACTGCTTGGTATCAATAACCGGGATCTGCACAGCTTCAATACCAGTCTGGAAACGACCTATAGACTGTTAAAAAACATACCGGAAGATATCGGTGTGATCAGTGAAAGCGGCATTAACTCCAGGGATGATGTTGATGAAATGAAAGAGCATGGGGTCTATGGATTTCTGGTGGGTGAAACTTTCATGCGCGCCAGTGATCCCGGAAAAAAACTCAACGAAATGTTTTTCTATGGTTAACTATTATGGTTAAACCTGGCGAAACAGGTATTAAACGAATTATTTCAGCCTTCGGTTATTCAATGAAAGGGCTGAAGGCATGCTGGCGAAGTGAAGCTGCTTTTCGCCAGGAAGTCATGGCCTCGGTAATCCTGATTCCCCTGGGACTTTATCTCGGACAGGGTGGCGTCGAAAAAGCCCTGCTAGCCGGTGTCTGCATCTTCGTGATGATTGTTGAAGTGCTGAACTCAAGCATCGAGGCAGTTGTCGACAGAGTCGGGCATGAACACCATGAACTGTCCGGGCTGGCCAAGGACCTCGGTTCAGCTGCCGTTCTCCTGAGCCTGACACTGTTTGCCCTGATCTGGGCCCTGGTGCTGTTTTTTTAGGCCTCGTTCTGACGAACTGACAGGAACAGATATGACAAATAAAGAAACTGAAACTGAGTCTGGCCTTCCCCCCTGGATTCGTCCCGATATTCAGGAACAAATCAGCTGGCGGGATCAGGATATTGTTATCTCCGTGCCGGTGAAAAGCGGAACCACCTGGACCATGAATATTGTGTTCCAGTTGCTCAATGCTGGCACCAGTGATTTTTCAGGGGTCTACGATGAAGTGCCCTGGATAGAATTCCTGAACAGGCCCGATCAAGCGCTTCAGGAAATTCTGGACAGGCTGGACGCCATGCCTGCGGATAAGCCCAGAGCATTCAAGACACATTCTGCACCACCGGCAGTGCCCTTTTTTAAAACCTCCTCCGGCAAGTCGGTTCGCTACATAGTGGTTGTTCGTAATCCGGAAGAAGCCATCGTCTCGCTTAAACCCTTTCTGGAAAAGCACACGGATGAATGGTTTGAATTGTGGGGGGTCCCCAAAGAAGCCATGACCAGTTCAAGCTTTGCCTCATTTTATGAGGGCATCATCAAGGAAATGGGAATGCAGGAAATGTTTGCCGGCTTTATGGCGGCATGGTGGCCACTGCGGCACGAACCCAACGTGCTATTCCTGCATTACGCCGACATGAAACAGGATCATCAGGGTTCCCTGCAGAAGATTGCCGATTTTCTGGGGATTTCCCCATCGCAGGATCAGTGGCAGGCAATCAGGGAATACACCGGCTTTGAATGGATGAAGGCACACACGGAAAAATTTGAAATGAACAGTTCTACAACAGTGCCGGTGTTGCAGAAGGGCGCGATGATCAGAAAAGGCAAGCTGGGTGCCGCCAGGGAAGACGGCATGACGGATGAGATTGCCGCGGATTTACGCACAAGCTGTGAGAAAATCTGCCCGGACAAACAAGCACTCGACTGGCTCTATCACGGCGGCCCGATTCGCTAGCAGGGTAGATGGGCAAATCTGTAAAGCCTGTCGCAGATTCCTGTATTCTCTGACATGATCTGCAAACCAGGCTTTATTCAAAGATCGCCTTGCCAGTCTGCTTCAACTTTGGGAATGTCGCTAAGACATCCTGTCACCAGTCGCTAAAATAGATAAGCAGACGCTTACTTATTTCATATGCTTTAGCGGATATCCCTCACTATAAAAGAGTATAATTCCGGCCCTGTTCACATTCATTCACTGTTCTGATTTATCCCATGCTGCTGTTTCGTTTAACTGATATTCATCTGGCCTATGGTCCTCAGGTGCTGCTCGATAAGGTCTCCCTGACTATTCACAAAGGCGAACGAATCGGTTTGCTGGGACGCAATGGTGCGGGTAAATCCACCTTTCTAAAACTGCTGAGTAGCAAGATCAAGGCGGATGGCGGTGAACTGTGGCAGCAATCAGACCTCAAGGTGGCCTATCTTAATCAGGAATTACCACCTGCCACTGAGCAGACTGTGGCCGATTATGTATTGGAAGGGCTGGCAGAAGCCGGGCACCTGCTGATGGAGTTTAACCGGCTCTCGCAGGCTGAACCCAACCGGCAAAATCTTGACAGGCTGGCTGACTTGCAGAAGCGGATCGAAACGGCGAACGCCTGGAATCTGCAACAGAAGGTTGATTCAGTCCTGAGCAAGCTGGACATTAGTGGTAATACGCTGATGTCTTCCCTGTCCGGTGGCTGGTTAAGACGTGTTTCCCTGGCCAAAGCCTTTGTCAGCGAGCCGGATGTCTTGCTGCTGGATGAACCTACCAACCATCTGGATATTCCAACCATTGAATATCTTGAAAAACAGCTGGCCCAGTTCAAGGGAGCCATTATCCTGATTACCCATGACCGGGTATTCCTGCAAAAAATCGCCAATAAAATCATGATTCTTGACCGTGGTGAGATCAGCGCCTGGGAATGCAGTTACCAGCGTTTTCTGGAGCTACGTGAACAGCAACTGGCTGCCGAAGATAAAGCCAACTCGGAATTCGATAAACGACTGGCCCAGGAAGAAGTCTGGATTCGCCAGGGCATCAAGGCCAGACGGACACGTAACGAAGGTCGTGTCAGGGCTCTGGAAGCCATGCGAAAAGAATTCAGCCAACGCCGGAAAAGTCAGGGCAAGGCAAAGCTCAACCTGAATGAAGCCGAGCAGTCCGGCAAACTGGTCATTGAAGCTGAAAATATCCGCCACAGTTTTGACGATAAACTGGTCATCAATGATTTTTCCACACGTATTATGCGTGGCGATAAAATCGGATTTATCGGGGCTAATGGTGCGGGCAAGACCACCTTGCTGAAAATCCTTCTGGGCGAATTAAAACCCGATTCTGGCAAGGTCAAAACCGGTAGCAAACTGGAGTTTGCCTATTTTGATCAGTTACGCAAGCAACTGGACTCCAGCCAGAATGTGTACGACATCATAGCCGAGGGCAGTGACTTTGTTGAGATTAACGGTAAATCCCTGCATGTGATGTCCTATCTGCGGAATTTTCTTTTTACTCCGGACCGGGCGCGGCAAAAAGTCCGGTCCCTGTCCGGCGGTGAACAAAATCGCCTGATCCTCGCCTGTCTGTTCAGCAAACCGGCTAATGTGCTGGTTATGGATGAGCCGACCAATGATCTGGATATGGAAACGCTGGAATTACTGGAGGAATTGCTGATTGATTTTACCGGCACTGTGTTGCTGGTCAGCCATGACCGGCGTTTTCTGGACAATGTGGTCAGCAGCAGTATCGTCTTTGAAAGTGGTGGAGAAAGCGAAAGCGCAGGAAGAGTCGAACAGTATGTCGGCGGCTATCAGGACTGGATCAGACAGGGTGGTGGCTTCGATAAAGAGCAGAGCGAAATAAAATCTGCCAGCACGGCTGCCTCAAATACAGGCAGGGATGCCAGGCCCAAACAGCAAAACAAACTCAGTTTCAAGCTGAAACATGAACTGGAAGCACTGCCCGGGAAGATTGAAAAAACCGAACTGCGTATTGCCGGGTTGGAAGAACAGATAAGCCAGCCGGCATTTTATGAGCAGGACCATAACAAGACCAAAAAGGTGCTGGATGAGCTGGCCGAGGCTCAGCAAGCGTTGGAAACTTATTACCAGCGCTGGGCAGAAATTGAAAACCAGCAACAGCAGCAACAGTAGAGACTGACAATAGTATCGTGGCTTAATGCTTCGCTAAGCGCTACAATGCGCGCCCTTCAGAAAAGTCCTGATAAACAGGCGTTCTCCTCATTCAAGGCAACAATATGACACAAGCCCAAACATCGGCTTTCGCAGACTTCACTCTCAGTTCGGCTTTGTTAAAAGTCCTGGATGAAGTCGGTTATGAACATCCCTCTCCGATTCAGGCAGAAACCATTCCCCTGCTGTTGCAGGGCAATGATGTACTCGGGCAGGCACAGACCGGCACCGGTAAAACGGCGGCCTTTGCTTTGCCTTTGCTGTCACAGTTAAACATGCAGCAAAAAGAGCCACAGGTTCTGGTGCTGGCGCCCACACGGGAACTGGCCATTCAGGTGGCAGAAGCGTTTCAGCGTTATGCAAGCTATATGGACGGCTTTCACGTGCTGCCGGTATATGGCGGACAGGATTACTCAGGACAGATAAGAGCGCTTAAGCGCGGCGTTCACGTTGTGGTAGGGACCCCCGGGCGAGTCATGGATCATATGCGTCGCGGAACACTGCAACTGCATAAACTCAGTACCCTGGTACTGGATGAAGCTGATGAAATGCTGCGTATGGGTTTTATTGATGATGTGGAGTGGATTCTTGAGCAGTGTCCCGCAGACCGGCAGACCGCCCTGTTTTCCGCCACCATGCCAAAACAGATTCGCCAGATTGCGGAAAAATACCTGAATAAGCCTCAACACATCACGATTAAAGTCAAAACCAGCACCGCAGAAACCATCCGCCAGCGTTACTGGCCAGTCAGCGGTCTGCATAAACTGGACGCCCTGACGCGTATCCTGGAAGCTGAAAGTTTCGACGGGGTGATTGTATTCGTGCGTACCAAAACAGCTACGGTCGAGCTGGCAGAAAAATTATCCGCTCGTGGCTATACCGCAGTTGCCCTGAATGGAGATGTACCGCAAAACCAGCGTGAACGCACCGTACAACAGTTCAAGCAGGGCAAGATCGATATTCTGGTTGCCACGGATGTAGCTGCCCGTGGCCTGGATGTCGAACGCGTCAGCCATGTGATTAATTACGACATTCCCTATGATACGGAAGCCTATGTGCATCGCATTGGCCGTACCGGCAGAGCTGGCCGTAAAGGCGATGCGATTCTGTTCGTTGCGCCGCGTGAAAAAAGAATGCTGCAGGCCATTGAAAGAGCCACCCGCAGTAAAATTGAATTAATGGAATTACCCTCCACCGAGATTATCAATAACAAACGTATTGCCAAATTCAAACAGAATATCAGTGATACGCTGGCTGCGGATGATTTACAGCTGTACCGTGAAATACTTGAGCAGTATCAGTTTGAATATAATACGCCGGCTCTGGAAATAGCTGCGGCCCTGGCAAAACTTTACCGTGGGGACAAAGCCTTGTTGTTGAAAAAGGAAGCGCCGGTGAAAGCCGCAGTGGATTTTTCCGATGACAGACAGCCTCGACAAAAAAATCGTAAAGATTCCCGTAACAGGAGTGAGCGTAAGCTGAATCCGCTGGAACCCGGCATGCAGCGCTATCGCATCGAAGTCGGGCATATGCACCAGGTCAAGCCAGGCAATATTGTCGGCGCCATTGCCAATGAAGCAGACATTGAAAGCAAACACATAGGCCGGATCAGTATTTTTGATGAGTACAGTGTCGTGGATTTGCCCGAAGGCATGCCCGCGGAAATTTTCCAGCATCTCAAAAATACTCATGTAGCGGGCCGCAAACTCCGGATATCACTTGATAAAGATGCATCGGTTGATGATAAACAGGACGGACGATCCCGGCGGAAAACCGGCAACAGAAAAACCCAAAGAAGCAAAAGCAAAGCGGGAGCAAAGCGCAGCCAGAGTAACAAGCAGGATAATAAACAGGCTAATAAGCCGGATAAATAAGTCGGAAACCATCCGCAGCTATTTTATATTTTTATTCCTGGTGTGTCGGTCGAGTTGCAGCAGGTACCAGCTTCGGTTGCGGGGTCTTGATGGGCATAAGCATTGAAAATCACTCTATTCGCCCCAACATTTTAGCTATGGCAAGAACAGCCAGAGGAGAAATAATCATGCCAATAGCCAAATTCGCCCCCGGACAGATTGTGCACCACCTCGTCTTCAATTATCGCGGGGTAGTAGCGGATATTGACCCTGAATTTAATGGCAGCGATGAATGGTATGAGAAAGTCGCCAAAAGCCGTCCGCCCAAAGACCAGCCCTGGTATCATGTACTGGTGGATGGTGCAGACCACCTTACTTATGTTGCGGAACGTCACCTTGAAATTGATGCCAGCGATCAGCCGATCCAGCATCCGGCCATCAATCATTTCTTTGAATCTTTTGCTGAAGGGCACTACCACCGTAGTATGCACTGAGTTCCGGCTTTACTGTTTTCATAAGCATTTTCATGGTTAAAACAGTACTTCCAGAGCATCAGAATCGCAGCGTGTAATTCACCTTGACCACGCCGCTGCTTGCCAGGGTGCTAAAACGATCATCCTCCAGCGGCCCGTCCTCATACAGCCAGTTATGGCTCCAGACCAGGAAGATGTCATTTCCTGGCTGCACGATCCAGCGCATCCGGGCATAAAAGCCGACCACATCGGAAAGATCATCGTACTGGACATTGCCGGTGATGGCTGTCCAGGGGCTCAGGTTCCAGGCCCAGGACAGGCGCAGCAGGTTGGTGTCAAAGTCCCCCTGTGGCAGGCTTACATCGTTGTGCTGATATTCGGCTGACAGCGATATCCCCCGCCTTGGGCGGAACGTGCCGGAGAGTTCAATTTCATCACGCTGGCCGCCCCAGAAGTCCGAGTGTTCAAAACTTGCACTGCCCGAGAGCATGCGGCGACCGGCTGTGTCGACACTTACTGACCAGCTGTCAGAGTCGTAATCGCCCGGCTGAATCTGGATAGACTCAGCACCGTCATCGTAAATGGTAAAGACATGATCGAGCCGCTCGAAATTCTCGCCGAACTCGAAGGCCACTTCATCACCGCTTTCAAAGTTGATCTGCAGGGGGGTGATATTGATATTACGGGTCAGCAGCAGATTATCCATGTCGGTCAGGTATTCGAAAAAGATTTCATGTTCGGTCTGGCGAATCGACTCCCAGCGCTGCGGGCGTGGTGCGAATGTCAGGGTTGGCTGATGCCGCCGATAGCCGCGCCGTTGCGTGAAGCCCAGAGCCGGGTCCCATGCCTCACCGAAATCACGATAGGATGAATGCAGGCGGATCAGGTCGTTCGGGAAAGCCCAGCGCAGGCCACGTGCCCGCCGCAGCGGTGAAGTCAGGTCGCCTCCGGCGACCGGGTCGGTATGATAAAGCATGAAACCTTCGATCTGGGCATTGTACTGACCAAGGAATTGCGAGGTATAGAAATCGAAGTCGGCTCCGACTGTGTGGCGGTCGGCCAGTGTTACCTGGCCGGGGATATCATCCGAGGCCCGTCGGGTATAGATCATGCCGATGTGTGATTGCTGAAACAGACTGCGTTTTGCCCGGGCAACGGTGAAATCTTCGGCTGCCCAGGGCCGGGTGCTACCATCGCGGTTTTCCAGGGTCGTGTCTCCGGTACGCACCTGATAGAAACCCAGTTCGTAATTGCCGGCCTGGCCACCCAGACGGGTGCCGAAACGGATCGGTACCTCCTGACCATCGACCAGGCCAATGCGGCGACTGAAAAAGGGGTCTGCCCAGCGGAAGGAAAATACCCCGGAGCCTTCAAGGAAGAATTCACGTTGCTCGGGGAAGCGCAGGGGGAAACGGGTGATATTTACCTGACGGTCATCGACTTCAACTTCAGCGAAGTCGGTATTCAGCGTCAAGGCAGCACGCAGTGATGGAGTCAGTGAATAGGTGATATCCACGCCAAGGTCGGCATCGTTGCCGCTGTTGATTCCGACAGCGGGCCCGTGATTTGTCGATGCTATGGCGAAGGGCTTGATCTCGATACCGCGGCCCTGATTGATGTTGCGCAGGCCACGCAGCTGGCCGGCATGAACCGGGCGGAAAAGCCCCTCGGTGCGACGCCAGCCACTCCACAGAATTTCCTCGTTGTGGCGGCGGATGGTGCGCTGGAAATTAATATTCCAGGACTCCAGGCCCGGGTCAAAGTTCAGGGTTGAAAAGGGGATACGGACTTCCACCGACCAGCCCTCGGGTTGAATTTCTGTTCGCAGGTCCCAGAGACCATTCCAGCGTTTGTTGAAGCTGCCACCCCCTTCAATCAGGGCGTCACCCAGCAGACCGGCCGGATTGGTTTCAAAAAAATAGCCGGTGCGGTTGTCACTGAAAGTATTGATGATCCACATAAAGCGGTCATCCGTGCCAAGGCCGGCATCACGTTGTAACTGGTAAGCCAGGATTCCCTCAGGATCGGAGTCATATAACATCGCGCCGATATAAAGTGCCTGATCGTCAAAAAGAATGCGGATTTCGGTCGCTTCGCTCGGCTCGCCACCTTAGACCGGCTCCTGCTGGCGAAATTGCGTAATTGCCTGCGCCAGAGACCATGCCTGCTCATCCAGGAAGCCGTCAAGTTCGATAGTCATTCCGGCAGGTATTCGCTGTGCCTGCATACTGGGGCGGGTTTCGCTGGAGCTATCGTTGTCCTGAGCCTGGCCGGATGCTGACAGGAGTGCAAGACCCGACAGAACCATTAAGAATAGCCACTTCCTGATACAGGGGAAATGCCTGTGCTGGATACCCGATTGATTATTGTTCATTTTTTCTGGACAATCCTCTGTCTGCCATATACCTCTATTGTTATGAGAGCAAAAGCCTAATTGAGGCAAGACAGTCTTGTCCAGTAATAGCCAGTCCGGGGAGGGTTCTCAGTCAGGTTTTTTTCGTTTGAGTTCAGACGAACACTAGCGGGTGCCAAACACTACAATGGTTTTTCCGTGCACTTCGATCAGGCCCTGTTCTTCCAGATCTTTTAATACTCTTCCGGCCATTTCCCGGGAACAGTTAACGATGCGTCCCAGTTCCTGGCGAGTGATTTTAATCTGCATGCCGTCCGGGTGAGTCATGGCATCGGGCTCCTTACTTAGAGCCAGTAACTGGCTGGCAATACGACCGGTGACATCCAGAAAGGATAAATCAGCCACGCGCTGTGTTGTATTGCGCAGGCGGTGAGCCATTTGTTCGCCGATGGTATAGAGAATTTCCGGATGTTCGCGCGTGTAGGCAGAAAAATTACTGTAGGTAATTTCCGCGATTTCCGCTTCTGTACGGGTCTTGACGCAGGCACTGCGGGATTCGCCAATTTCAAACAGACCCATTTCACCGAAAAAGTCTCCGGGATTGAGATAGGTGATGATGGCTTCTTTACCTTCTTCATCTTCAAGGATGACAGAAACAGAACCACTGATGATGTAATAAAGGGTCTCGGATTTATCCCCTTCGTGGATCACCGTGGTTTTGTTCGGGTATTTACGTCTGTGTGAATGACGTAAAAAGTTTTCCAGATCATTGATATGTGGAGTGATAGCCATCAATGCCATGAAAAAACTCCATACTGCTTAATTTATCAGGCTCCTGTATACCACAAAAGCCGCGTGTGTTCTATTTTTAAGCCACTTCAATTTAATGCGCTAAGCTGCTTATTTGCCTCAGGATTCCGCATTGATGCTGTGCGATAATAGACTTCCGGCATTTTACAGGACTGTGGACAGGACACTGAACAGGAAAGACTCATGAAAGCAACAATTAACTGGCTGGAAGCGGCCAGAATGGAAGGCGAATCGGGCAGCGGACACAAGCTGCTAATTGACGGACCCGAATCTATAGGGGGCTTGAATCAGGGAATGCGGCCAATGGAACTGATGCTGATGAGTGTTGGTGCCTGTTCCCTTGTTGATGTCATCAGTATTCTCAAAAAGTCTCGCCAGCAGGTGGAGAATTGCATTGTTGAAGTGGATGGTGAACGTGCCGATGCTGTCCCGGCTGTTTTCGTAAGTATCCATCTGCATTTTCGGGTGAGCGGCGCTGACCTGGATGAAAAGAAGGTTCAGCGTGCAGTGGAACTTTCGGCAGAAAAATACTGCTCGGCATCAATCATGCTGAAAAATGCCGGAGTCAGGATGACACACAGCGTGGAAATGATCTGAAGGGGGAGCCAAACTTCAGGTGTCAGAGTCATGACTCTGACACCTGGCTGTTTGCTAAATGCGGTAAACGATTTGCTTCATCAGTCCTGCCATAAAGCGCATGGACTTTTTACAGGCCCGGGGCAGATCTGCAGCACCGGCCGTTTCTGCCATGGTGGCATGTTTGGCTTCATCGATCAGCATCTGCTCCAGAATGGCTTTGCTTTTGCTGTCGGTCTCGGGAAGTCTGTGCAGATGTTCGTTGAGGTGCTCACAGACCTGATGTTCGGTCTCTGCAACAAAACCCAGACTCCATTTGTCTCCGGCAAGACCGGCCAGCGCCCCCAGGCCGTAGGACATGCCATACCACAGCGGATTGAATATACTGGGTTGACTGTCAAGCTCTTCAAGACGTGCTTCACACCAGTGCAGATGATCAATTTCCTCAGCCGCTGCCTGTTCCATGGACAGCCTGACCTCTGGTAAACGCGCAGTCAGGGACTGTCCCTGATACAGGGCCTGGGCACAGACTTCACCGGTGTGATTGATGCGCATCAGCCCGGCACTTTGTTTGCTGTCCCGGGCATCCAGCTGATTATTGCATGCGGCTGTTGCCGGGTTTTGCCGGGCGGCAGTAACGGAACCGGGAACCAGTGTCCGTAGTGCCCGGTCAAAATGTGTGATCAGGGTGTCGGCTAAACCTGTGTTTGATGTGGACATAATCTTTGTCAGCTTTTTTCCCGTGCAATGGCGCGATAGGCAATGTCTTTGCGATAGTATACTTGATCCCAGTGAATTGCGTCGGCCAGCGCATAGGCAGCCTGCTGTGCTGCTGTTACTGAATCACCCAGAGCGGTGGCACAGAGCACGCGACCACCACTGGTCACCACCTGTCCATCTTGCAGTTTCGTCCCGGCGTGAAAGATTTTTGCGCTGGTGCCATGATCAGCATCCAGACCACTGATCACATTGCCTTTGGCATAAGAATTCGGGTACCCGCCGGCTGCCAGAACTACCCCAACGCAGGGACGCGGATCAAAACTTATTTCAGCTTCATCCAGCTTCTGTTCCAGGGCTGACTGACAGAGACTGACCAGGTCGCTTTGCAAACGCATCATCACCGGCTGTGCTTCCGGGTCACCAAAACGGCAGTTAAATTCGACGACTTTGGGCTGCCCCTCCGGTGTAATCATCAGGCCGGCATAGAGAAATCCGGTGTAGGTATTACCCTCGGCTGCCATTCCCCTGACGGTTGGAATAACCACTTCTGCCATGATGCGTTCATGGACTTCCGGAGTCACCACCGGGGCCGGAGAATAGGCTCCCATACCGCCGGTGTTGGGTCCTTTATCACCATCATCACGGGCCTTGTGATCCTGTGAACTGGCAAAAGGCAGAGCGGTCCTGCCATCGACCAGGGCTATAAAACTGGCTTCCTCACCACGCATGAATTCTTCAATGACGACACGATGCCCGGCTTCGCCAAAACTGTTGCCGGATAACATGTCTTTAACCGTAGCACAGGCTTCATCGAGACTTTGAGCGATGATGACGCCTTTGCCGGCGGCCAGTCCGTCAGCCTTGATAACAATCGGCATGGACTGGTTTTTCAGGTATTCAATAGCCTGTTCTTCTTCACTGAACACAGCATAGGCGGCAGTGGGGATATTGTGGCGTTGTAAAAAATCCTTGCTGAAAGCCTTGGATCCTTCCAGCTGGGCGGCACCCTGTGTCGGGCCAAAACAGGCCAGATCTTTAGCCTTGAAATAATCAACAATTCCGGCAACCAGCGGTGCTTCCGGACCGACTATACTCAGTGCAATATCTTCCGCGCGGGCAAAATCAGTCAAGGCAGCAAAGTCCATCGGGTCCAGACTGACGTTTTCCAGTTTTGCTTCACGTGCTGTACCGGCATTGCCCGGCGCAACATAAACCTTGTCAACCAGTGGTGACTGGGCGGCTTTCCAGGCCAGGGCATGTTCGCGTCCACCGCTGCCAATGATTAAAACTTTCATTTAAAAGCCTTCTAAAATCTGCTTTGAATTATAGCCAGGGCCTTAACGGAGTATTCCTGCAGTGATACGCCAAAATACGCCACTAAAGCCTAAGTAGTTCCCCATTAATGCCTGAAATGCCGCATGCCGGTAAAGACCATGGCCATCCCTGCCGCATCAGCGGCATCAATGACCTGCTGGTCGTTTTTCGATCCGCCTGGCTGAATGACTGCAGTGATTCCGGCTTCAGCGGCAGCTTCAATCCCGTCGCTGAATGGGAAAAAGGCATCGGAAGCCATTACCGAGCCCTTGACCTGCAGCCCCTCATCGGCAGCCTTGATGCCGGCAATTCTGGCGCTGTATACACGACTCATCTGCCCGGCGCCGATGCCCACCGTCTGCTGGTCTTTGACATAGACAATGGCATTGGATTTGACGTACTTGACAACTTTCCAGGCGAACAGTAAATCAGAAAGCTCTGCTGCGCTTGGCTGGCGTTTACTGACAAAAGTCAGGTCGCTTTCACTGATGCTGCCGGTATCCAGGTTCTGGACCAGCAAACCGCCGTTGACCTTTTTATAGTCCAGGGTGGCCGGATCGTAAGCTGACCACTCACCACAGCGTAACAGCCGCAGGTTCTGCTTGGTTTTGATAGCTTCAGCTGCTCCTGTTGATACCGAGGGGGCAATAATGACTTCCGTGAACTGACGGTCAATAATCGATCTGGCGGTGCTTTCATCCAGTTCGCGGTTAAAGGCAATGATACCGCCAAAGGCTGAAGTGGGGTCGGTCCGGTAGGCTTTTTCGTAAGCCTGCAGGATATTTTCAGCAACCCCGACGCCGCAGGGATTGGCATGTTTGACGATCACGCAGGCCGGCTCAGTAAAACTTTTGACACATTCCAGGGCGGCATCGGTATCGGCAATATTATTGAAAGAAAGCTCTTTGCCCTGGAGCTGTTCGGCGGCGGATACAGTACCACTCTGTTTCCCTGCTTCAACATAGAAGGCTGCTTGCTGGTGCGGGTTTTCACCGTAGCGCATGTCCTGCTTTTTACTGAACTGGGCATTATAGGTGCGGGGGAATTCATTGCCACTGGTGATCCTGCCAAGATAGTTGGCAATGGCACCGTCATACTGCGCAGTGTGTTCAAAGGTTTTAACCGCCAGATCAAAACGGCTTTGCTGGCTCAGGCAGGCATTATTCTGAGTCAGTTCATCAAGCACCGGCTGGTAGTCTGCCGGATCAACAATCACGCTGACAAAGGCATGATTCTTGGCGGCGGCGCGCAGCATGGTCGGGCCGCCGATATCGATATTTTCGATGGCTGCTGGCAGGTCACAGTCTGGTCGTGCCACTGTTGCCTGAAAGGGATACAGGTTGACTACCACCATATCAATGGGCGGAATTTCATGTTTCTGCATGATTTCATCATCCGTTCCGCGACGGGCCAGAATACCGCCATGAACTTTTGGATGCAGGGTTTTTACCCGGCCATCCATCATTTCCGGGAAGCCGGTGTAATCAGCTATTTCTGTAACCGGAATCCCGGCATCAGCAAGCAGTTTGTAGGTTCCACCGGTAGAAAGTAATTCTACTCCCAAGCCGGCGAGGGCAGCGGCAAATTCGGATATAGCGGTTTTATCAGACACAGAGATTAGCGCACGAGTCACTTTGATCGGGCTGGCTTCAGACATAATGTAAGGGTTTCCTGTTGTTAATCAGAGCGTTTGGGTAATTCAGTCAAGCAGACGGTACTGGCGTAGTTTTTTTCTCAGGGTACCGCGGTTCAGCCCCAGCATTGAAGCGGCTTTACTTTGATTGCTGCGGGCATGTTTCATGACAACGGCCAGCATCGGTGCCTCAACTTCGGCAAGAACCATGGTGTAGAGGTCGCTGATATGTTCGGGTTCCACCTGGTTCAGATAATCTTCCAGGGCCTCATTAACACATTGCTTCAGCGTTTGTGGTTTATTGTCGCTCATGCTGCAATTTTTTGTGTCGTCTCATCCTGTCCGGAGTTACCGTCAATGAGGTGAGTGAAAAACTGAATAAGATTTTCAAGTTGCTGTTCCGCACTCTCAAGCTGATTGAATTTTTTTCTGAAAGCAGATTGCTCTGGCAAATCATGACAGTACCAGCTGACATGTTTACGGGCAAACATCACGCCTTTGAAGTCACCATAAAACTCATACAGGGCGTGAAGATGGTGCAGTATTATCTCAAGTTGCTGATGCAGGCCCGGAAGCGGCAGGGCTTCTCCCGTTTTCAGGTAATGGTCTATCTGCTGAAAGATCCAGGGTGAACCCTGAGCCGCCCGGCCGATCATGACTCCATCCGCTGCTGTGTGCTCAAGCACTGCCCTGGCTTTTTGCGGGCTGTCGATATCCCCGTTGGCGAATACCGGAATCGTAACACTGTCTTTAATGGCTGCGATGGTGTCATATTCAACCTCTCCCCTGAACATGCATTCACGGGTGCGACCATGGACCGCCAGGGCCAGGATCCCGGCATCTTCAGCAATTCGGGCGATGTTCACGCCGTTGCGCTGGGTCGGGTTCCAGCCGGTACGGATTTTCAGGGTTACCGGAATTTCCACAGCGTCGACAACGCTGGTTAAAATTTTGCTGACCAGTTTTTCGTCTTTAAGCAGGGCAGAACCAGCGGCTTTTTTCAGGACTTTCTTGGCCGGACAGCCCATGTTGATATCAATGATCTGTGCGCCTTCCTGCATGTTCAGTCGCGCCGCCTGAGCCATCAATCCGGGATCGGAACCGGCGATCTGCACGACTCGCGGACCTGCTTCGTCAAGATGACTGCGACGCAGACGATTCTTTTCACTGCCCCACAGGCGAATATTGGAAGTCAGCATTTCCGAGGGGGTAAGGCCGGCTCCATACTGGCGACAAAGGGTTCGAAAAGGGCGATCCGTGACCCCGGCCATCGGGGCAAGTACTACCCGGGAGTCCAGTTTATAAGGCCCTATCTGAATCACTGTTTCTTGCCCGACATTAATCAAAAAGGAAGCAAGGGATTCTACTAGAATTTAGCGGGCCATAGAAGGTGCGCGCAGGGCGAGGGTGTAATTAATTGCCGCCGGTCCGGGGTCGGCAATTTCCAGGCGCACCTGTACCGAGGACTGGGCGGGGATGCGGGTGAACTGCTGTAATTCTGCTTCCAGGTATTCATCCGGACCGAACAGGCGGTTTGCCAGCAGACGCTGATTGATATCGGTAAAGTTCAGCTCCACCATGGGAAACTGTTGTGCATAGGCAGCAGTATTGCGAAAAATAAAATCAACCAGCAGGGCATTATCAATATCCGGGTGCGCATTCACCAGCAACTCTTCTGTTTCGAAACGGCTCAGATCAAACTGCTCGGTTTCCGGGCAGTTTATCAAGGAACAAAGGGCTGAAGTAAATGGGTTCAGGCGATCATTTTGCATTACCGATTCAAGATTCCCCCAGACATACTGTCCTGCCAGCAGCAATATCAGCAGCAGGTTGGCACTGAGCAGGACTGTTTTAAACAGGACTGAGCGTTGCTGTTGATGATAAATGGCAATCGGTTCATCGCTCAGGGCGTCAATATTGCTGTCTTCCACCCCGCTTAATTCTGATTCGTCATAATAGAGGGAATTCAGATGTTCGAGTTCCTGTTTCCTGGTTACTTTGTCAGCCTGGCTTGCAGTAGCCGGTGTACTTCCCCCAAAATCTTCAGTGCTGCTGAAAGCTCTCGGTTCTGCAGTTTCACGGGATAGACCTTCAGAATAGCCTGCAAGTTCGTACTCTTCTTCACTGTCACTGTCTCTGTCACTGGCAGCCGGCTCCTGCTGGAATGCACTTTCTGTATCCCCGGCACTGTCATCCTGGTCTTCCAGCATCGGCTCTCTGCTGTCGTCAAATTCGGGTTCTGCAGTCTTCTCGGCTACGGTTTGCTCTTCTTCAGGGAAATCTTCAGAAGCCCCGGCTTCATCTTCATAAGCGGATTGAGCGGGGATAATTTCATTCGCGGCCGGTAAATCCGGCAGGCTGGAGGACAGGTCAGTATCTTTTAAAATAAGCCCAGGTGTTTGCGGGGAATCACTTTCCAAGTCATGGAGACTGGAACCAGGCGTTTCTTCCCTGTCTTCGTCATCTTCCTTATCAAACTCCTCATCATCATGACTCTCTGTATCCTCTTCAGTATCAATGCCGGATTTTTCAGCCCTGCCATGCTCTGTAAAAAAAGACTCTGTATCGGACTTTCCTTCAAAAACAACTTCAGCGAGCTCGCTTTCTTCATCGTTAAACAGCTGATGCTCCAGCGCAGAAAAGGTTTGCAGGCAAAATCCGCAACGCACGATACCCTGGGCAATTCTGAGTTGCTCTTCGGTAATGTTGAAAGAGGTTTCGCAGTGCGGGCAGCGGGTGATAAATGAAGGCATTAGTGGATTAAAGCCATTAGCGGATTAAAAAAGCCATTAGCGGATTAAAAAAGCCATTAGCGGATTAAAAAAACCATTAGCGGAGAAAATAGCCATTAGCGATTCAGTTCAGTCGTCGACCATCTATTCTAACCCAGCCATCCTGAATGACGGGAGGGCTCAAGGTAAAATCATTCTGATAGGCTTCCAGCACGGCATCACTCTGTTCTTCCAGAATGCCGGATAAGAGTATCTGGCCACCCGGTTTGACCAGGGCTCCCAGGTAGCGGGCCAGACTAATCAGTGGACCGGCCAGAATATTGGCCAGCAACAGATCACAGGGGGCTATGGTTTTTCTGTTTATTTCTGCGACAAAATCAGTGGGCAGAAGTACCGGAAATTTTATTTTATCCAGCTGGTTCTTGTCGCAGTTGCCATGGGTTGCCTGTAGCGCCTGGGGATCGTTATCGACACCATAGACCTTGACTGCACCGAGCAGGAGCGCGGCAATTCCCAGAATGCCCGATCCACAGCCGTAGTCAACAAGTGTCAATTGATCCAGGTTCTGCTGATCAAGCCAGTTCAGGCAAAGTGCAGTGGTCGGATGTGTGCCGGTGCCAAATGCCAGGCCGGGATCAAGCTTCATGATCACGCCCCCGCTCTCAGGCGCTTCAGTCCAGCTGGGGTAAATGCTCAACCTGTCTCCGAAACTCATGGGTTTGAAATTTTCAATCCAGCTGCGTTCCCATGCCTGATCTTCAAGTAAGCTGAAATCCAGCGCTGGAAGTTGACCTTCATAGCCTGTCTGAATCAGTTCAAGCAGTTGCGGAGGAGAAAGTTCATCAGAAAACAGGGCACTCAGGAGGATATCATTCCAGAGAGGGGTCTCACCGCGTTCGGGTTCAAACAGTGCCTGGTCGGCGGCATCCAGGTAGGTAATAGCCTGGGCACCCAGGTTCTGAAGATGAGCTTCCAGAGCCTGAACCTGGTCCGGAGTGGTGCGCATTTGTAACTGGATCCACCCCATTGGGTTCAGGCTCCCTCAGAACTCAGAGATTCAGCTTTTGCTCCAGATAGTGGATGTTGACCCCGCCGGCGCGGAATCCGGCATCATGGATAATATCCTGGTGCAGGGAAATATTGGTTTTGATGCCATCGATATGCATCTCTTCCAGGGCATTACTCATTCTGGCCAGGGCTTCATCGCGGTCAGCACCATAGGCAATGAGCTTGGCAATCAGGGAGTCATAATATGGTGGAACGGTATAACCACTGTAAATATGGGAATCGATGCGGATTCCGCTGCCACCCGGGGCATGAAACATATTGATCTTGCCGGGGCTGGGCAGAAAACTGACCGGGTCTTCGGCATTGATGCGGCATTCAATGGCATGCCCGCGTAATTCTATTTCTTCCTGTTTCACTGAAAGTGGCAGGCCGGAAGCCACCCGTAACTGTTCCTTGACGATATCGATACCGGTAATCAGTTCGGTAACCGGATGCTCCACCTGTACCCGGGTATTCATTTCAATAAAATAAAAATTACCGTCTTCATAAAGAAATTCCAGAGTACCGGCGCCGCGATATTTAAGATGTTTACAGGCTTCAATACAGGATTCCATGATGTCCTGGCGCTCTTTATCTGTGATGCCGGGTGCCGGAGCTTCTTCAACAACTTTCTGATGGCGGCGTTGCATGGAGCAGTCGCGGTCACCCAGACTGATCGCATTCCCCTTGCCATCCCCGATAACCTGGATCTCTATGTGGCGGGGATTGCCAAGAAATTTTTCCAGATAAACTGTGCTGTTGCCGAAAAAGGATCCGGCTTCATTCTGGGTAACAGAAATTGATTTTAAAAGGGAGGGTTCATTATGCACCACTCGCATGCCCCTGCCTCCACCTCCTGCTGCAGCCTTGATCATCACCGGATAGCCGATTTCTCGGGCTATTCTTAGCGTGCGTTCACTATCTTCAGTGAGTGGGCCGTTGGAGCCCGGTACCGTTGGTACGCCAGCTTTGGTCATGACTTCGATGGCCGAGACTTTATCTCCCATGGCCCGAATGGTGTCAGCAGTCGGCCCGATAAATATGAAGCCGCATTTTTCTACCTGTTCGGCAAAATCGGCATTTTCTGAAAGAAAACCATAACCCGGATGGACAGCATCGGCATCGGTTAACTCCATGGCACTGATGAGCGCCGGAACGTTCAGGTAACTTTCAGAAGATTTTGCCGGGCCGATACAGACAGACTCATCGGCCAGTCGCACATGCATGAGATCCTTGTCGGCAACGGAATGGGCGGCGACAGTTTTGATTCCGAGCTCTTTACAGGCCCGCAGAATTCGCAGAGCGATTTCGCCCCGGTTTGCTATCAATATTTTTTCTAACATAGTGTGTATGAGTTCCTGAAAAAATTAGGGTGGATTTCAGAACTCAGACGATGGAAACCAGCGGCTGATCGTATTCAACAGGTTCTCCGTCTTCAACCAGAATGGCTTCAATGACTCCCGCTTTACTCGCCTCGATCTGGTTCATCATTTTCATGGCTTCGACAATACAGATAACATCGCCAGCCTTGACCTGCTGCCCAACTTCAACAAAGGGTGGTGAACTTGGCGAGGGTGAGCGGTAGAAAGTGCCAACCATGGGCGATTTGACCGGATGGCCTTTGTGAGTATCACTGGCTCCGGCACCGGCTTCGCTTGCAGCTGGTGCGGGGGCTGCAGCTGGCGCTGCCGGCATTGGTGGAGGCGGTGGTGCATAAGACTGTACACTGCTGCCACGACTGATGCGAACGGCTTCTTCGCCTTCCTTTATTTCAATTTCATTGATCCCCGATTCTTCGAGTAGTTCAATCAGCTTTTTTACTTTTCTTATATCCATGGTTCTCTCTCAGGTATAAAAATTTGCTCAGTCCTGGTTCTTGGAACTGGTGAGTTGTCTAATTGCTGCCTGTAGCGCCAGTTCATATCCCTGTACGCCCAGGCCGACGATACAACCGGCAGCAATGTCCGACAGGTAAGAATGCTTGCGAAACTCTTCGCGACTGTAGACATTGGAAATATGCACTTCAATGAAGGGAATTTTAACGCCAAGCAGGGCATCACGCAGGGCAATGCTGGTATGTGTCAGGGAGGCGGCATTAATGATAATCAATCCCACCTTCTTTTTGCCAGCCTGATGGATATGCTCAACAATTTCATGTTCAGCATTACTCTGGACAAAATCAATGTCCAGCCCGGCCTTTTCGGCCTGAGTCTGTAATCCGGCATTAATATCTTCCAGAGTCTGGGAACCATAGATGTGCGTTTCCCGTTGACCTAGCAGGTTGAGATTGGGGCCATTAATGACGAGTATAGTGCTCATGTGTCACTGTTTGTGTAGTTTCCCTGTGTTTTCCCCGCTAATTTAACGATTTTCGCCGCAAATTTCAGCCATTTTTACTTAAAAAATGATAAAAAAAGCAAAATTTTTCTCATCAAAAGCGTAAAGCAGGCGTAAAAGAAGCAGAAAGCAGATGTTCAGGCTTCCCTGCTAAAGGGATTTTAAAGAATTTCCAGCGTAATTGACCTGTTCTGCACCGGGTAGCAATAACGCTCTTCGGCACAACCCTGGTAATCCAGGTTGAGGGTGATGCTGTCGCCGATCTGTTCCGGATCATAAGGAATACGAATCAGTAACTGTCCGTAATAGACTTCGACATCGCCGAAAAACTCATCATGAGTCTGTATTCCCTCAGGAATCAGTGGCGTACCCAGCGCTGTATTGTCCGAATCAATACCCAGGCTTTTGCGGTAGAGGTAATATCCGGGTTCGATCTGCCAGTTCAGGACGATATTGCTGGTACTTTCGACATATACATCCAGCGCAAAAGCCGAGTCGGCTGGCATAACGGATTGCAGGGTACCGGTCCGCAATGGAGCATTGTCGAAGATATTGCCGGACCCTGTCTGGTTACCGAGTTGGGCATAGGCCGGGTTCAGGCTTAATAAACACAGCAGAGAGATTTTCAGTAATTGATGCATAAATCCCGCCATTAAATGACAGATCGACTATTCCCGGTACTTTTCAAAAATCAGGGTAGCATTGGTACCACCAAATCCAAAACTGTTGGACATGGCAGCATTGATTTCGACATCCTCAATCAGCTTGGTGGCAATCGGTACATTACCAATTTCAGCAATTTCCGGGTCGAGATTTTCAATATTGGCCGATGCGGCAATGAAATTATTTTCCATCATCAGCAGGCTGTAGATAGCTTCCTGTACTCCTGCGGCTCCCAGGGAGTGCCCGGAAAGGGATTTGGTCGAATTGATGGTCGGTATTTTATCGCCGAAGACTTCCTTAACTGCTTCTATTTCACGAAGATCACCGACCGGTGTGCTGGTCCCATGCGCATTGATGTAGTCAATGGAACTGCTACTGCTTTGCATGGCCATGCGCATGCAGCGTATTGCGCCTTCACCGGAAGGTGCAACCATATCGTAACCATCTGAAGTGGCACCATAGCCGGTTAATTCAGCATAGATATTCGCGCCACGGGCCAGCGCATGATCCAGTGCTTCAATGACCAGCGTTCCGCCACCACCGGCAATGACAAAACCGTCACGGTCTTTGTCATAGGCTCGCGATGCTTTTTCGGGTGTTGCATTGTATTGCGTCGATAAGGCGCCCATGGCATCAAACATACAGCTCAGGGACCAGTGCTCCATTTCACCACCGCCAGCAAACACCATGTCCTGTTTGCCCAGCTGGATCAGTTCCATGGCGTTGCCGATACAGTGCGCGCTGGTGGAACAGGCTGAAGATATTGAATAATTGACGCCCTTGATTTTAAAAGGGGTGGCCAGACAGGCAGAAACGGTACTGCCCATGGTTCGCGTCACGCGGTAAGGCCCGACACGTTTCAGGCCTTTTTCTCGCATGATATCCACAGTCTCAACCTGATCCTGGGTTGATGTACCACCGGATCCCATAATGATTCCGGTTCGTTCGTTGGATACTTCCGCTTCCGAGAGACCGGCATCCTTGATGGCATTGGCCATTGAAATATAGCCATAGCCGGCGGCTGCACCCATAAACCTTAAAGATTTCCGGTCAATATGTTCACTGAAATCGACATCGACAGCTCCGGCAACATGAGAGCGCATACCGACTTCTTCATACTCTGGACGATAAGAAATACCGCTGCGACCGTTTTTGAGAGATTCAGTAACGCTTTGTTTATCTAGCCCCAGGCAGGAAACGATGCCCATCCCGGTAACAACCACACGACGCATATATTAAGACTCCCTAAACTCAGGATAAGCTTTCATCGGGCTTGAAAAGACCGACTTTAAGTCCCTTGGTAGTATAGATGACCTGTCCATCCACCGAAACCGTGCCATCGGCGATACCCATTACCAGCTTGCGCTCAATCAGGCGTTTGATGTCCAGTTCGTACACCACTTTTTTATGATGTGGCAGGATTTCACCCGTGAATTTGACTTCACCACAGCCCAGGGCCCGGCCTTTGCCATTATTACCACGCCAGCCAAGGTAAAATCCAACCAGCTGCCACATGGCATCCAGTCCCAGACAGCCAGGCATGACCGGGTCTCCATGGAAGTGACAGGCAAAAAACCACAATTCCGGTTTAATGTCGAGTTCAGCGATGATATGGCCTTTGCCCTCACTGCCACCGTCGGCCGAAATTTCGACGATTCTGTCCATCATCAGCATATTATCGATGGGCAGCTTGGGATTTCCGGGGCTGAATAATTCACCATAACCGCACTGCAGAAGTTCTTCGCGGTTATAGCTGTTTTTTGGGATAAATTCTGTTGTCATAGTCTGGAAGCGATTATTCCTGCACTGGGTATTGGCCAGGGTATGGCAAAAAGCCGCTATTATAGAGATAAGTGAGTGGAAACGATAATAAATTCCCGGTTTAAGCGGGTATAATGCGCCACTTTAATTTTTATCCAAACAGTCCATGAGAGAAATACAAGCATGATATACCCCGTAGTTATGGCAGGCGGAACCGGTTCCCGATTGTGGCCTGTCTCGAGGGATTCACTGCCCAAACAGTTTGTCGAATTGCTGCCCGGCAAGCCGACCCTGTTCCAACAAACGCTGCTGCGCCTGCAAGGTCTGGAAAAACTTGCTGAACCGATTGTGCTGTGCAATGAAGCCCACCGGTTCCTGGCTGCCGAACAGTTAAATGATATCGCTATTGAACAGGCCGCTATCATTCTGGAGCCTGTGGTCAGGAATACCGCACCGGCAGTTGCGCTTGCGGCAATGTCAGCTCTGGAAAAACAGAAAGATGCTGTCCTGCTGATTCTGGCCGCAGACCACCTGATTGAAAAAGTCGATGTTTTCCATCAGGCAATTTCCAGGGCTGTCGATGCTGCAGAACAGGGGCAGCTGGTGACCTTTGGTATCGTGCCTGAGCGCCCGGAAACCGGTTATGGTTATATCCGAAGGGCAGCGCCGGCAGGTGAACTGTTTCAGGTCGCAGAGTTTGTGGAAAAACCGGACGCAGCCAGGGCACAGGCATACCTGGACAGTGGCGACTATTACTGGAATAGCGGCATGTTTGTATTCCGTGCCGACAGTTATTTACGGGAACTGGAAGCTCATGCTGTGGAGATATTCAATTGCTGCACCAAGGCGTTTCAGGACAGTCAGGCTGAGCAGTTATTCAGGGAAATCCCTGAAAGCAGGTTTGCCGAAAGTCCATCTGACTCAATTGATTATGCAGTCATGGAAAAAACGGCCAATGCGCTGGTAGTCCCGCTTGCAGCTGACTGGAGTGATCTGGGCGCCTGGGATGCCATCTGGGACAAGGCCGAAAAAAATGCTGACGGTAATGTACTTGCCGGAGACAACCTGGTACATCAGGTGAAAAATTCCTATATCCATGCTTCTTCCCGGCTGGTCACAGTGGCTGGCATGGAAGATGCAGTAGTAGTCGAGACTGCCGATTCTGTCCTGGTGACAAACAAGGCCTCTGCCCAGGATGTAAAAACCCTGGTTGAGCTACTCAAGGGTAACAATCGCAGTGAAGTCAGCCTGCCACATGTAGTACGCAGGCCATGGGGCAGCTATGAAAGCCTGGCTGAAGGGCCGGGGTTTCAGGTCAAACGAATTATCGTTAAGCCTGGAGCTTCACTTTCCTTGCAGCTGCACCATCATAGGGCAGAGCACTGGACTGTGGTCAGCGGTAAAGCAAAAGTAACAAATGGAGATGAAGTATTAAGCCTGCAAGCAGATCAATCGACCTATATCCCCGTCAAAGTTAAGCATCGTCTTGAAAATACCGGCAATGAAGATGTCATTGTCATAGAGGTCCAGTGCGGATCTTACCTGGGGGAAGATGATATTGAGCGCTTTGAAGACAAATACGGCAGAATCAAATAAAACAAGGTCTGATTAACACCATGAGCAAACCAGCAGCAATCAAGAAATGTCTATTCCCGGCAGCCGGTTACGGCACCCGTTTTTTGCCAACCACGAAATCCATGCCCAAGGAGATGTTGCCGGTAGTCAACAAGCCCCTGATTCAATACGGTGTTGAAGAAGCCATGGAAGCCGGTATGGACAAGATGGCGATAATTACCGGTCGGGGCAAGCGGGCAATTGCTGATCATTTCGATACCAATTATGAACTGGAGCACCAGATTTCAGGTTCCGGCAAGGAAAAGTATCTCACCGATATTCGCCGCATCATCGATGAGGCCGTGTTTTCCTATACCCGGCAGATTGAAATGAAGGGGCTTGGGCATGCCATTCTCACCGGCGAGACCCTGATAGGTGATCAGCCATTCGCTGTAGTGCTGGCAGATGATCTTTGTTATTCACCAGCGCAGGGCGTGCTTTCGCAAATGGTTGAGCTGTACAATAAATATCAGTGCAGCATCGTTGCTATTGAAGAAGTACCTGCTGATGAGACGCATAAATACGGCGTTATTGCCGGCGAAGAAGTTGAGCCCGGACTGATCAAAATCACTGACATGGTGGAAAAGCCCGCGCCGGAAGACGCACCAAGCAACCTGGCAATTATTGGCCGATATATCCTGACACCCGACATATTCGACATTATTCGTAAAACACCTCCGGGTCGTAATAATGAAGTACAGATTACCGATGCCTTGCTGACCCAGGCAAAGGAAGGGGGCGGAGTACTGGGTTATAAATTCAAGGGGCAGCGTTTTGACTGTGGCAGTGTGGAAGGCTTCATGGAAGCCAACAGTTATTATTATAAAAATGTCTATGAAGCGGTCGAGTAATACCATCAAGCTGTAACAAGGATTTATCGTGACACAAACCATCACCTGTTTTAAAGCCTATGATGTCCGTGGGCGCATTCCTGATCAACTCAATGAAGATATTGCCTATCGCATTGGCCGGGCTTATGCCGAGTTTTTACAGCCGAAAAAAGTTGTTGTCGGTCATGATATTCGTCTGAGTAGTCCGCAAATCTACGAGGCGCTGAGTAAAGGACTGCTGGATGCTGGCGTTAATGTCAGCCATATCGGTCAGTGCGGCACGGAAGAAATATATTTTGCCACCAGTCATCTAAAGATGGACGGCGGCATTGTGGTAACGGCCAGCCACAATCCAAAAGATTACAACGGCATGAAATTCGTGCGGGAAAACTCCAAACCAATCAGCAGTGATACCGGACTTGAAGATATTCGTGCTCTCGCGGAAGAAGGCGTTTTTTCCGAGCCTGATAACTCCGGAGAGTTGCAAGAAGTCGATGTGAAAGACGCTTACATCGAACATCTTCTGTCCTATATTGATCCGGCTGTTATCAAGCCGCTGAAAATTGTCTGTAATGCCGGCAATGGTGGCGCAGGCCAGATTATCGATTTACTGGAAACACATTTGCCGGTGGAATTTATAAAAGTTCAGCATGAAGCTGACGGTCATTTTCCCAAAGGCGTACCCAACCCACTGTTGCAGGAAAATCGCCAGCCGACAATTGATGCGATTCTGGAACATGATGCAGACCTGGGTATTGCCTGGGATGGTGATTTTGACCGTTGCTTCTTTTTTGATGAGAAAGGAACCTTCATCGAGGGCTATTACATTGTCGGCCTTCTGGCTGAAGCATTTCTGAAAAAGCAGCCTGGCGGACTTATTATTCATGACCCCAGGCTGTGCTGGAATACCGAAGCAGTAGTGCAGGAGTTCGGTGGCAAGACTGTACTGTGTAAAAGCGGGCATGCTTTTATCAAGGAAAAGATGCGCCAGGTCGATGCCGTTTATGGTGGTGAGATGAGTGCCCATCATTATTTTCGGGATTTTTATTATTGTGACAGTGGCATGGTGCCCTGGTTGCTTGTGCTGGAAATCCTGTCCCGCAGTAATCAGCCTTTTTCGTCTCTGGTGCAAGAACGCATGGCTGCTTTCCCGGCCAGTGGTGAAATCAATCGTGAAGTCGCTGACGCCCAGGCGGCGATCGATAAAGTTCAGGAGCATTACACCAGTCAGGCACAGGAAACTGATTTCACCGATGGTCTGAGCATGGACATGGGTGAATGGCGTTTCAATCTGCGCAAGTCCAATACCGAACCGGTAATCCGGCTGAATGTGGAATCAAGAGCTGATCCTGCCTTGATGCAATGCAAGACGGATGAAATTCTTAATTTACTGGCAGACTGACTTGCTGATGCTCAGCGAGAAATAAAAAGGCCGCATCAAGCGGCCTTTTTATTATCAGCTATTTTTGTCAGGCAGGACTTAATCCGGCAAAGCAAAAACAAAGAGCAGGTTGGCATCTGTCTGACCGGCATACAGGGACAGACCGGTACTGATGGCCAGATACTGCTTGCCATTATGCATGAAGGTGGTCGGGTAACCGCTGACGGTGGAACCGACATTGATTTCCCAGAGTACTTCGCCAGTGCGCTGGTCCAGCGCTTTCATGCGGCCATTGTTATCACCGCCAAAAATCAGCCCGCCGTCGGTGGACATCAGTGACAGCATGATGGCGTCCTGTTCGTATCTCCAGAGCACTTCGCCGGTTTCGGCTGAAATGGCGGAAACATTACTTGGGGGCAGCGTACCGTCAGGCAGGGGCACGATGCTGCCGTAACCGGCAATACCGTAGAGATTATCCAGGCTCTGCTCAGTCATGATGGAGGTAGTTTCGCTACAGGTATTTTGCAGTCCGTAATACATCACATTGGTGGTCGGGCTGTAAGTGCCGGAAGGCCAGTTACGACTGACGCCACCACAGGTATACACTTCCTGACCGACTTCAGTAAACATCACTTCAGGGTTCAGGGTCACTTCACCGGTACGGCCGTCGATATTTTCAATCAGGTTCTGGTAAACCACTGGAGTTGACCAGAGGAACTCACCGGTTTCACGGTCCAGGGTATAGACCAGTCCGGGCTTGCCCGGAATGCCGGTCAGGACTTTTCTTTCCTCGCCGGGTTCAATGTCCGGATTGATCCATTCAACTGCATCGGGGTCAGGAGCGACAACGGTATCGACCAGTAGTCGCTCAAAGGGAAAATCATAGTCCCAGTGATCGACCATGTGCTGGTAGTACCAGACGATCTCGCCGGTGGAAGCATCCAGTGCCAGCGTGGAATTGTGATACAGATATTGCTTGTCATTTCCTTCCATGATGAATTTCGGCGCCGGCGAAGTGACGGAAGTGCCGAAATATACCAGGTTCAGTTCCGGGTCAAATGAGGGCACCAGCCAGGTGCCGACATGCCAGCGATCTTCATCTGCCATATCACCCCAGGAATCACCATTGGGTTCACCGGGCCGGGCGATGGTACGCGTGCGCCAGACTTCTTCGCCGGTACGTGCATCATGTGCCGTCATGACACAGGCATCCGGGCCGCCTTCAGGTTCGCAACCACGACCGGAAATTGCCAGGCCATTGGCAATGATGGGGCCGGAGGTCTGCTGGGCACCTCGGGTGTAATCCAGAATCTGGGTTTCCCAGACCAGTTCGCCGGTACGGGCATTGAGGGCATAAATATAATCGTCGGCACTGGTGTCAATAATCAGGTCCTGATAGATGGCCAGGTTGCGGTTGATATCAGGTACCGGAAAATAATCGCGCAGGTCACGCGGCAAGCGGCGGCGATATTCCCAGATCAGGTCGCCGGATTCAATATCAATGGCCTGTACCACGTCCATGGGGTTGGGGAAAAACATGATGCCATCATGGACCAGGGCGGTGCCTTCCTGAATGCCGGCATCCAGTCCCCGGGTCCAGACCATGCGCAACTGGTCAACATTATCCCGGTTGATCTGGTCCAGCGGGCTGTGCCCCCATGAATTTAGTGTTCGACGCCAGCTTAACCAGTCAGCCGGATCGGGATTCTGAATCATCTCATCGGTAACCGGCGTAAAGTCCTGCAGAACCTGGTTGATGCGTTCCTGCTGCTCGGCCATGGCTTCAGCAGCGAGGCTGTTTAAAGGCAGCAAAGAAGCGGATATCAGGCCAAGAGCCAGTACTGATTTCTGGAAGTGGGAACTAAGGTGATTGCGCATGGTAATTCCTCTTGCTAATTCTTTCTTATATTCAGCAGCCTTCAACTGCAGGCATTCTAGTTTAGCCGGTCGATAATAGCTAAGGCCTGTGGGCTTGGCAAAGCAGGGGCATTAAACGCACTGTTTTTTAAAGCGCAATAAAAAAGGCCACACAAGGTGGCCTTTTTGTTGCCGCCAGGTCCGGGTTAATCCGGCAGGGCGAATACAAACAGCAGGTTAGCATCGGTTGCGCCGGCATAAAGCGAGCGGCCGGTACTGAAAGCAATATACTGCTTGCCGTTAGCCATGAAAGTTGTCGGGTAACCACTAACCGTGGAGCCGACATTCACTTCCCACAGCACTTCACCGCTGCGTTGGTCCAGTGCTTTCATGCGACCATTGTTGTCACCACCGAATATCAGCCCTCCGCCAGTGGACATCAGGGACATCATGATGGCTTCCTGCTCATAGCTCCAGAGCACTTCACCGGTTTCAGCGGAAATTGCTGCTACAGAGTTGGGCGGGTTGGGGGCGCCGTCGGGTCTGGCTGCAGGGACATTCACCCGGCCATAGAGATTATCCAGGCTTGGCGCAGTCAGGGTTGAAGTAATCGTCTCACAGGTATGCTGCAAAGAGTAATACATGGCATTGGTGCTTGGACTGTAGGTACCGGATGGCCAGCCGCGACTGATGCCTCCGCAGGTCAGGACTTCCTGGCCGACTTCGGTAAACAGGGTCTCGGGATTCAACATGACTTGCCCGGTATTCACATCAATATCTTCCACCAGGTTCTGGTAAACCACCGGAGTTGACCAGAGGAACTCACCGGTTTCACGGTCCAGGGTATAGACCAGGCCGGGCTTGCCGGGGATGCCTGTCAGGACTTTTCTTTCCTCGCCGGGTTCAATGTCCGGATTGATCCATTCAACCGCATCGGGGTCGGGAGCCACTGCAGTATCGACCAGCAGTCGCTCAAAGGGGAAGTCATAGTCCCAGTGATCGACCATGTGCTGGTAGTACCAGACGATCTCGCCGGTATCTGCATCCAGTGCCATGGTTGAATTGTGATAGAGATACTGCAGGTCATTACCTTCCATGGTGTATTTCGGTGCCGGAGAAGTCACGGAAGTGCCGAAGTACACCAGGTTCAGTTCCGGGTCATAGGAGGGCACCAGCCAGGTGCCGACATGCCAGCGTTCCTCATCAGTCATATCACCCCAGCTGTCACCATTGGGTTCACCGGGACGGGGAATGGTGCGGGTGCGCCAGATTTCTTCACCGGTGCTGGCGTTATGCGCCGTCATGACACAGGCATCGGGGCCGCCTTCCGGTTCGCAGCCACGACCGGAAATCGCCATGCCGTTGGCAATGATCGGACCGGAAGTCTGCTGGGCACCTCGGGAATAATCCAGAATCTGGGTTTCCCAGACCAGTTCGCCGGTACGGGCATTGAGGGCGTAAATATAATCGTCGGCACTGGTATCAATAATCAGGTCCTCATAAATGGCCAGGTTACGATTGATATCAGGTACCGGGAAATAATCGCGCAGGTCACGCGGCAGTCGGCGGCGGTACTCCCAGATCAGGTCACCGGATTCAATATCGATGGCCTGTGTAACATCCATGGGATTGGGAAAGAACATGACACCGTCATGCACCAGGGCAGTACCTTCCTGAATGCCTTCATCCAGGCCTCGGGCCCAGACCATGCGCAACTGGTCAACATTATTCCGGTTGATCTGGTCCAGCGGGCTGTGTCCCCAGGCATTCAGGGTACGGCGCCAGGTCAGCCAGTCAGCCGGATCGGGATTCTGAATCATCTCGTCGGTAACCGGCGTAAAATCTTCCAGCATCTGATTGATGCGCTGTTGCTGCTCAGCCATCGCTTCGGCGGCCTGGACAGTAATTGAAAACAGTGAAGCCACCAGAAACAGGCTTATGGCTATAAGCTTTGTAACGGGCAGATTGTGTGTACTTGTACGCATGATTATCCCCTTGCTGATCCGTTTAATAATTGATGTTTGTTGTTTGTCATGTGGTAACAGGATCGAGCCAGTGATGATAGCTCTTTGCCTGTCCCGGTTCAAAAAATTAGTGTACAGGGTTCTTTTCCGACACGAGTTTCTGCAGTGCTTCAAGCCAGGCCTGCGGGTCTCCGTAAAGAGAGTGATGATTGAGTATCTGCATTTGCCCATCATGTTCCAGCCCAAATGTCGGGAATCCCTGGCCGCCAAGCTGTTGCAGCAGTCGACGACTGTTGCTTATGTGCTGTGAGACCTGGCTTTCATCCAGGCTGGCATAAGCCTCGCTGAAACTTGTCGAATCGAGCCCGCATTGTTTCGCTATATCGATGAGGGTTTCCGGTTCGGCTACTGGACGGCCGTCAATGAAATGAGCCTTCACCAGTGCCTGATAGTACACCACTGGGTCACCATCGATTTCAATAACACTGAGTATGGCGCGAATAGGAGGGGTAGAGTCCAGTATTGCCGTCCCGGAATTGAGCAGGGCATCAAAGCCGGCTCCAACATGCTGGCCACTGAGCTGGGTAATACGCTCATGATGGCTTTCTATATAATTTCGCATGCTGGCATCCACCTGCTGACGGTTTGAACCGGCAAACAGACCGCCGCAATGTAATACGATGTCCAGCCCCGGTATTTCCCGACTTGCTGACAACAGTGGGGCCGCAGCAAAACACCAGCCACAAAGCGGGTCCGCTATCAGGTGCAGTTTAACAGTCATGTTCTTGTCCCTTTTTAGTATTACCTGGCTCTAGCCTAGAATTTTTGCCAGGTATTGGCCAGTATAGGAATGCTTTTCTTTTGCGACCTGCTCGGGTGTGCCACTGGCAATAATCTCACCGCCACCGTCACCGCCCTCCGGTCCCAGATCAACAACCCAGTCGGCGGTTTTGATCACATCGAGATTATGTTCGATAACCACAATGGTGTTACCGTCATCGCGCAGTCGATGCAGGACATTGAGTAACTGCTTGATATCATGAAAATGCAGGCCGGTTGTCGGTTCATCAAGTATATACAGGGTCTGTCCGGTATCGCGCTTGGATAATTCCCGGGATAGTTTGACACGCTGGGCTTCCCCACCGGAGAGGGTCGTGGCTGCCTGACCCAGTTTGATGTAAGCCAGTCCTACTTCAATCAGGGTCTGCAGTTTTCGGGCAATTACCGGGACCGGATCAAAGAATTCACGAGCATCCTCGACGGTCATGTCCAGTACTTCGAAAATGCTTTTACCCTTGTATTTCACCTCAAGGGTTTCGCGGTTATAGCGTTTGCTTTTACAAACATCACAGGCCACATAGACATCCGGCAGGAAGTGCATTTCCACCTTGACTACGCCGTCACCCTGGCAGGCTTCACAACGTCCGCCCTTGACGTTGAAAGAAAAGCGACCGGGTTTGTAGCCTCTGGCGCGGGATTCCTGGGTAGCGGCAAAGAGCTCCCGAATCGGGGTAAAAATACCGGTATAGGTCGCCGGATTTGAACGCGGGGTCCTGCCTATCGGACTCTGGTTGATATCCACGACCTTGTCCAGATGGTGAAGGCCATCAAGGGATTTATATTTGGCGGCATTAAGCGTCGTTGCCTTGTTCAGGGCCGTTGCCGCTAGTGGATAAAGCGTGTTGTTGATCAATGTCGATTTGCCTGAGCCGGAGACCCCCGTCACACAGGTCATCAGTCCCAGTGGCAGGGACAGGGCGATATTTTTCAGGTTGTTGCCAGCTGCGCCGGCCAATACCAGCTGTTTTTTATTGTTGGCCTTGACCCGCTGAGCGGGGATATCAATTTGTTCCTTGCCGGAAAGGTAACGCCCGGTCAGTGAGGCCGCTGACTTTTCAATGTCCTGGTAAGTGCCCTGGGCAACAATTTCCCCGCCATGCACGCCGGCACCTGGACCGATATCAATGATGTGATCGGCACTGCGAATAGCCTCTTCATCATGTTCCACCACGATAACGGTATTACCAATATCGCGTAAGTGACGCAGGGTATTCAGCAGGCGGTCATTATCGCGCTGATGCAAACCGATTGAGGGTTCATCCAGAATATACATGACGCCGACCAGGCCGGCTCCAATCTGACTCGCCAGACGGATGCGCTGTGCTTCCCCGCCGGAAAGTGTTTCAGCACTGCGGCTCAGGGTCAGGTAATTGAGTCCGACATCCACCAGAAAGCGTAAACGGTCCTGTATTTCCTTGAGAATTTTTTCGGCAATCTTGGCCTGCTTGCCTTTCAGATTTAATTTAATGAAATACTCGGAGGCCCTGCCTATGGTCATGTCCGTGATGGCAGGCAGGTTCTTTTTATTGATAAAGACATGGCGTGCATCACGACGCAGGCGTGTGCCCTCACATTCCGGACAGGGCTGGGAATTGAGATATTTCATCAATTCTTCGCGGACCATCTGCGATTCAGTCTCCCGGTAGCGGCGTTCCATATTGGGCAGAATGCCCTCGAATACTTTGCGATTGATGTATGTCTTGCCTTTCTCGTTAATAAAGGTGAACTCAATCTGTTCCTTGCCGCTTCCATAGAGGATCAGGTCTCTATGTTTTTTACTGAGCTTTTTATAGGGAGTATCGATGGCAAAGCCATAATGCTCAGCCAGCGACTTCAATAACTGAAAATAATAAATGTTGCGCCGGTCCCAGCCACGTACTGCACCTTCAGCCAGGGACAGGTTCTCATCGGTGATAATTTTATTCTGGTCAAAATACTGTTTCATGCCGAGGCCATCACAGGCTTCGCAGGCCCCTGCCGGATTGTTGAAAGAAAACAGCCGGGGCTCCAGTTCCGAAATACTGTGCCCACACTGCGGACAGGCAAACAGGGAAGAAAAAATCATGTCCGGGCGACTGTCCTCGTCCATGGGTGAGGCGATCGCCAGGCCGCTGGCAATATTCAGGGCAGTCTCAAAAGATTCTGCCAGGCGCTGGCTCAGGTCATCGCGTACTTTGAAGCGGTCAATCACCACTTCAATGGTATGTTTTTTGTTCTTTTCCAGCGTTGGCGGGTAATCAAGTTCCGTGACAATGCCATCTACCCGGGCGCGGATAAAACCCCCGGCTTTCAGCTCATGAAATATGTGGACATGCTCACCCTTGCGGTCCCTGACTACTGGAGCCAGCAGCATCATGGGAGTTCCTTCAGGCAGGGCCAGCACCTGGTCGACCATCTGGCTGACTGTCTGGGCTTCCAGTTTCAGGTGGTGATCGGGGCAGTAAGGTTCGCCGGCGCGGGCAAACAGCAGACGCAGGTAATCATAAATTTCGGTAATTGTGCCGACGGTTGAGCGCGGATTATGCGAGGTGGATTTTTGCTCAATGGAAATAGCCGGTGACAGACCGGATATCTGGTCCATATCCGGCTTGTCCATCATCGACAAAAACTGCCGGGCATAGGTTGACAGTGATTCTACGTAGCGTCTTTGCCCTTCAGCATACAGGGTATCAAAAGCCAGTGATGATTTACCTGAACCTGACAGGCCGGTAATAACAACAAGCTTGTCTCTGGGGATCGTGAGATCGATGTTTTTCAGGTTGTGAGTGCGGGCTCCCCTGACTACTATTTCATCCATTGTATGCAGACTTCAAATTTTCGGGTTAAACGATCCATTATACTTACCTGCTTCAAGAAAGAATAATCTCATCGAATTTTTTCTGAAGCGTGCTAGACTTACAAAGTTCAACGAGAAGGAGATTTACAGTGGCAAGTCGTGGAATTAACAAAGTAATTTTAGTCGGAAATGTTGGTCAGGATCCTGAGACACGCTATATGCCCAATGGCAATGCAGTCACCAATATTTCGCTGGCTACCTCTGAAACCTGGAAAGACAAAAATACCGGAGAGCAACAGGAGCGGACAGAGTGGCATCGTGTCACTTTCTATCAGCGCCTGGCTGAGATTGTTGCCGAATATGTCCGCAAAGGTTCCAAGCTCTATGTGGAAGGTCGCCTGCAGACCCGTTCCTGGGAACAGGACGGCATTAAACGCTACGCGACTGATATTATTGCCAATGAAATGCAGATGCTGGACAGCCGGGGAAGCTCATCCGGAGACAGTTATTCTTCGGGCACCTCAGCAGCCCCGCCACAGAAGAACCAGACCCCGGCGCAGGAAGCTCCAGCCGATATGGACAGCTTCGACGATGATATTCCTTTTTAACGGCATCTTTGACAGGAAATAGGGGAAATCTGGCCTGACTACCTGTAAAGATTACCTGTGAAGATTCTAGTATTTGGCGCCAATAATGAACTGGGTAAACACTACACCCGACTTTTAAAGCAGGAAGCCCGTGCCTTTGTCTCTGTCAGGGATAATGAGTCGGGAGTGCTGGATAAGCTGAACGATCTCATCACCGAAGTCCGACCCACGCAGCTGGTAAACCTGAGCCTGAATCCTGGCCTGTTCCGTTCTGAACAGGCCATTGAAAAAGAGCGCAGTGAACTGCTGAGCCAGAGTTGTAGAATTCTGTCCAAGGCAAGTAAAAAACTGAAAATACCTTTGCTCCAGCATTCTACTGTCGCTGTATTCGACGGCAGTAATCCCAAGCCCTATCTGGAAACCGATACCTGCAAGGCTAACAACCCACTGGGCAAGCTGGCGCTGAGCCTGGAAAAAAAAGTAGCCAAAACCCCTCAGCATATAATTTTACGTACTGAAGGAATCTATGGGCCCGAAAGCAGCTGTTTTTTCCAGGACTGCATTGCATTATGTAAAGCCAATAAGGGCAGACTGGAACTGCTGGACCAACGCTGCAGTCCGACGCCTGTCGGTGATGTAGCCAGAGTGATCCTGGCTATCAACAAACAGGTGGATTGTGATGCCGATGCCTGGGGGGTATTTCATTATTGTGCGCTACAGGCTACCCATCGTCATACTTTTGTTGAAAAGTTTTTACAGGAAGCAGCACACCTGGATAAGGAAATAGCCGATGTCATCGATGAACTGCAGATCGAAACACAACAATCGAACAAATCCCAGCTGGAGAATTCCGTGCTGGATTGCAGCAAGATAATGGCGACCTACGGTATTAAACAGCGATCCAGGGGAACTTCGCTAAAAGAGCAGATTGCAGCTTTATACTGATCAGTCCGCTAAACTAGACCCCCTTCAAGGCAATATCACCTTGAAGGAGTGCCAGGACCATGAATAAAAAACCTTTAATCTCAGTGCATGAAGCACGCAAGCATCTCGCCAAAGAACTGACCACTGTCGCTGGCGTCGAAACGGTCAGTCTGGATGAGGCGCAGTCCAGAATACTGGCAGAAGATATCCCTGCCGGAATCGATGTGCCGGGTTATGACAACAGTGCCATGGATGGCTTTGCGCTGAATACGAATGACTTTATTACTGTGGGGAAAACCCTGCCGGTTTCGCAAGTCGTAAAGGCCGGTACCAATCCAGAAGCGCTGCTGGCAGGAAGCGCTGCTCGAATATTTACCGGGGCACCGATTCCCAAAGGTGCAGATGCCATTGTTTTGCAGGAAGACTGCGACTTTAATGAGTTTACAGTCAAGGTAAAAGAAGCGCCTGAAGTCGGCCAGCATATCCGCTGCCGTGGCCACGATATCAAAGCCGGATCAGTTGTATTCAAACAAGGCCGGCGCTTGATGCCGCAGGATATTGGATTGCTGGCATCACTCGGGACTGACAGCCTCAGAGTTTACAAAAGACTCAGGGTTGCCATCATCAATACCGGTGATGAGCTGGTCGAGCCTGGACAGATGCTGCAGGCGGGCCAGATTTATGAAAGTAACAGCTATACCCTTAAAGCCCTGCTGGGCAGACTGGGGTTCCAGTGTATTGACTTCGGTATCGTTGGTGATGAACTGGAGGCAACTCGTCAGGTACTGGCCCGGGCAGCTGAAGAAGCTGACTGCATTATCAGCAGCGGGGGAGTCTCTGTCGGAGACGCCGACTTTGTCAAAGCAGCCCTGCAGGAGCTTGGGGAAGTAGCCATGTGGAAGCTGGCACTCAAGCCGGGCAAACCTTTTACTTACGGCAAAGTGAATTCGGTTCCGTTTTTTGGACTGCCAGGAAACCCGGTTGCTGTGTTTGTTACCTTTGCCTTGCTGGTGAAACCCTATTTACTGGGGATGCAGGGAATGCAGGACATGAAAAGGACAGAATGTAAATCTATTCAGGTAGCAGCCGGTTTTACTATCGAGCAGCCCGGCAGCCGGGAAGAATATTTACGGGTTTGTGTTGAAGAAGACAAAAGCGGCAAGCAGCAACTCATTGCTTTTTCAAACCAGGGCTCCAGTGTCATGAGCTCACTGAGCTGGGCGGATGGTCTGGCGCGGATTCCTTGCGAAACCCTGGTAAAAAAGGGTGATCTGCTTGATTACCTGCCCTTTGAAGGATTGCTGTAAATTCTCCGAATACAGTATTATTCAACCATGATTGACAATAAATCCGGATATTTCGTCTTGCTGCTGCTCACTGGCGGGCTGCTCAGCTGCCAGAGCCCTTTGCCTGAACCTGAGTCCCTGCCTGATCCGCAGGAGCAGGTTTCAGTTGTCGACGGAGCGGAAGGCAGTGCAGTAAGTGCTGCGCAGGAGGAATCCAGGCCGGCTCCGGATCCCTTTCTGCGAGCCAGAATTCTGGCAGACATGCTCTATGCAGCCCGGGAAGCTTTTGATGATAATCGCCTGATATTTCCGGCTGGCGATAATGCCTATGACCGTTATCTGGAAGTATTGAGTGTTGAGCCCGATAACCGGGTGGCGCTACAGGGTATTGCAGATATCGTTGATCGTTATGTATTCATGGCCAATCAGGCAATCGAAATCGGTCAGTTCGATAACGCAGAGGAATACCTGGGTCGTGCCAGCAGCATCGACCCGGAACATCAGCAAATCGCTGAAGCCAGAAGGCTACTGGAGCAGGAGCGTTCATTTAAACGGGATTATTTTGACCTCGATACGGCTGAACTGGATGAGCAGAGTCTGGAAATCATGTCTCAGCTAGGCAGCATCGGCGAGTATGTGAGAAATCAGGATGCAACTTTCCTGATTACAGCAAGAAACGATGCAGAAGGACGCTGGATCTATCAAGTCATGCGTGAAGCTGTCGGAGGGTACCGTTTGCGGGGTAACATTACTCTCGGCTCAAACCCAACCATTCAGGTTAATGTTCCCCAGTCCTGAAAAAATCCTGAAATTTCTGGAAGTCATTATGAAACTATTCAAACGCTTGATCCCGGCAGTATTGTTACTGCCTGTTATTGCCTGGTCACAGACCAATATACAGATACAAAATGCCTATATCCGGGAGTTACCGCCAAACGTTGAAACAGTGGCAGTCTATATGACACTGAATAACAGCGGCCAGCATGCTTTGACGCTGACGGAAATACGGACAGATGCTGCTGCAAGCGCCATGCTGCATCTCAGCAGTATGCAAAATGGCATGATGGTCATGGAACATATTACCAACCTGGAAATTCCGCCCGGAGAAAGCGTCAGCCTGGAGCCAGGCAGCTTTCACATCATGCTGGAAGGGCTCAGGCAGTCAGTCAGGGCAGGTGACAGTGTCGAAATCAGGTTGCATTTTTCCAATGGCTTGGTCTTGGCTCACGATGTTCCGATTATCAGAAACAGCAACTGATCAAGAAGTTTGCTGTGCTCCTGAGTCAATTTTGATTCCAGGCTAATGAAAAAACAAAGCAGAACGATAACTTTGAACCTTAGTTCACTGAGTCGCGACAATAAAACCAAAATAAGCGGCAATCTGAATATCAATAATTTGATGAAGGAACGTTGTGAAGCGATCCTGAACGATTATCAATCCGGTAAAAAAATCGCTGCCAGAAAGGCACTGGATGAACTCCGGACCTCTAACCCAAATTCAGTCATGGTAAAACAGCTGCACACGATTATTTTATATCGTGATGGAAACTTTACAGCTGCCTATTCAAAGATCAGGGAGTTGCTGAAACTTACACCGGAAAATATCAGCAGATTAAACCTGTGTGGACTGATACAAAGGCAGCTTGGCATGTTTGATGAAGCAATTGAGTCATATCAGAAAGCTATCAGGCTCAACCCTTCCTATGCTGAACCCTATAACAATATGGCAATTATTAACCGCTATTACGGGGAGCAGGATAAAGCGATAAAAAACTTCCGCAAAGCCCTTGATCTGGACCCTGCCTACACTGCAGCAATTTACAACCTGAGCTGTATGAAAGTATATAAGCCGGAAACCCAAGAAATTGAGCAGATTCTTAAGCTTTTACCTCGCCTTTCTAATAGGGATGACAAGGTGCGTTGCCATTTTTCACTGTATAACGCTTACTCAAAAATGGCAGATTACACGAAAGCATTTGCCCATTTAAAACAGGGAAATGACCTGGTTTATAAAACAGGTGCCAAGCGTAGACCCCTGTCATTTTATAATATGCAAATGGCAAAGTGTTTCACACGAGAGTTTATCGATAAGTCTCCAACACTCGCTGACTTTCCTAAAAAACCGGTTTTTATTATTGGGATGCCGCGGTCAGGAAGTTCATTACTTGAGCAAATGCTGGCCGCCCATCCACAGGTTTATGGGCTTGGCGAGACTAAAAGTATGTTAAAAGTTCTGGACAGCATCAATGCCAGAATTGAACAGAATGTTCCTGCATTTTTCAGGGATTTCTCCAGTTTGAGTAAGTCTGGTCTTCAGGAGTTTATCAACGGCTATAAAAAAGAAGTTTTGCCACAGGCCGGGGATGCGCCAGTTTATACAGATAAAATGTTGAAAAACTTTAAAGTCATTGGCTTGATTAAAGTGCTTCTGCCCAATGCTATATTTTTTCACATTAAAAGACATCCACTGGACAATTGCCTGTCCTGTTATGAAAAGAAGTTCACCAATGGACATGAGTACACTTATGATCTCAATGTGCTGGGAAGTTATTATGCGGATTACCTGAAAATTATGGATTTCTGGAAAAAATATTTCCCGGAAGACATTTATGATGTGCAATATGAAAACCTGGTTGAGGATACAGAAACGACCCTGAATGGTTGTCTGCAATTTATGCAGCTGGAAATGCATCAGGACTGTTTACAATATTATACCAGCGAGCGCCGTGTTTTTACTGCCAGTACTGACCAGGTTCGCGAGAAAATCAATACTGCTTCAATCGGGAAATGGAAGCATTTTGAGAAACAGTTGCAGCCTCTGATTGCATCACTGAAGCAGGGCGGAATAGATATCCAGGAGAGGTGAGGGAATTTCCTGAACCTTCAGTGAATATCTTTTGGCAGTGAGGCTTCGTAAGCGAGGTTCCAGTCAGCATGCTGTATTCCCTGAGTCAGAAGATTGTGCAGCATAAACATCAGTTTTTTATCAAGCTTCAGATTCATGCCCTTGCCTTTTTCCGGGAGTATCTGTAACTGCAGATTATCCTGCTTATCAGTGCCACTTTTAATCTGGCAGGCTACAAAACCGTTTTCTCCAAAAGGATAATCAGGTGCCTGGGGCTCCTGATATTTCTTCTCAAACGCGCCCTGTTTGATGTCTTTTTGGGTCTCATTACTGACAGCCAGAACCTCAGCGCCGCCATAATTTTGCATTTTCTCGTTGAGTAATTTTAGTAGCAGATCGGTGAAACGTCGGGTAAACCAGATCCTGAACTCAGTGTTTGCCCCGACACGAACACGAAATAGCAGGCGGTCTTCCTTGGCAATGTAGCTGATATTTAATTGCTGTAGTTGTTCAGGCATAAGTCATGTCACTGTTCCAATGAAAGTTCATATTCGTCACTGTAATCTTTTAGCTCCTCAATCAGGGAAGCTATCTGTGACTGGTAATTATGCCAGCGACCCCTGGCACGTTTATAAATTGGCTGTCGCACCTGCCAGACGCTTGCGGTTTTAATGGGGCGTTTGTTCTTGTGGAAATTAAGGCAATTGTTGTCCCAGTCCAGAGAACAGTAAGCAAGTATAGCCCGTGTAGTCTTCTCTGGTTGGGCAATCAGGTTTTCATACTTTAGCGAATAAACACGATTTGGCAGAACCTGATGCCAGTGGTCCATCATCGCCCGGTACTCCCTGTAATAGCCTGCAATATGCTTCAGGTTAAAACTCCAGTGAACGCCTTTGGAAAAGTTCTGGAAATAACACGACAGGCAGGTGTCGAGTGGGTGGCGTTCAATATGCAGTATTCGTGCTTCCGGCAATAGCGCTTCAATCAGGCCCAGATGCATGTAATTAAACAGGTTTTTATCTGCTGAAATTTTTGCAGCAGGTTTGTCTGTATTAATTGAATATACCCTGTTGATATAAGCCTTACCCATACCAGTAAAGACCTCGACAGGTAAATCAGTAATACACTGCGGATAGTTTTGTTTGGTTTCGCTATAACGCCCAATCTGATCTGCGATACTGGGGATGTCCCCAAGCTCACCAGCGCCAAAAACCAGCGGGTGGCTGGAAATTATCTGTTCCAGTAAAGTACTGCCGGAGCGAGGCATGCCGACAATAAAAACCGGTGCGGCAGAAGTGTAGCCCTGGTTTTTTCGGGTTTTGAAATAGTCCTTATTGAAAACATTTCTGATTGCAGCAAGGTTTTCAGTATGGCTTTTACTATTCCAGTTTTTTTTGCTCAAGACGTTGCCAAGCGAGTAATGCCGAAAGGCTTGCTGATAATCACCGCAGTCATCAAAAATTTTACCGGCCGCAAAATGCAGGTAGACCTTGTTTTCAATCTTTGTTGTCGTTGCTAGCTGCTCGAGGAGCTTTTCTATTAAGGGCTCATCATTTTTGAAGCGTATAATTTCAGATAGTCCCTGGTAGGCTTCACCGTAATCCGGTTTCAGGGCAATTGCTTTGCGAAAGTTTTCTTCAGCTTTGGACATATCACCCATGGATCGATAAATGCCGGCAATGTTATGGCGTACTGCAGAAAAATTGGGGTTGATTTGCTGGGCTTTCTCAAGGAATTTCAAGGCATCTTTAGGCTGTCCAAGTAAATGTTTGGACAGGCCAAATAATTGCAAGGCGTGAAAATTTTCCGGGTCCTGCTTGAGCAGAGGTGCTAAGCGTTTCTCGGCTTCAGCAGCATGCCCCTGTTCCAGCAGAGTGACACATTGATTAATAATACTTTTACTTGTCATCCTAGCCGAGAGTAAACTCTATTCAGAATTCTTTGTCGAATACTGAAGATGAATATTTCCAAATTTTTTATCCTGGTGCTTTTGATCAATCCTGTCGCTTATGCTCAGCAACAGGCCGACACCGGTTTTCAGTTTAATAATCCGAATCCTGTTTATGCATCAGTAACTGGTCCTCGAGTCTGTATTGATGAAGGTCATCATAATTTCCATACCCTTGATGGACGTTATTTACCCTTTGCTCAAATGGTACGTGAAGATGGATATGTGGTTCAGGCCCACCAGGGCTTATTCACCGAGCAATCATTATCCGTTTGTGAAATTCTGCTTATCGCCAATGCACTGCATGCCAGTAATAGTAATAACTGGTCCTATCCTCACCCCTCCGCCTTTGCTGCTCAGGAAATACAGGCACTGATTTTGTGGGTCAATGCCGGAGGCAAGCTTTTACTGATTGCTGATCATGCCCCGTTTGCCGGTGCAGCCGCTGACCTTGGAGCCGTATCGGGTCTGATGATGGCAGATATCTATGCGGTTCACAGACGGCAGGGGGCGGATGTATTTATGAGAAATGATAATACCCTGCACGATCATGCGATTACCCAGGGCAGAAATACCCGGGAAAGTATCCAGAATGTGACCAGCTTTACCGGCCAGGCAGCCATGATGACCGGAGACTGGCAGGCGCTGCTCAGTTTCAGTGCTGAAGCTTTTGCCTACATCAACCCGCAACAGGCTTATCAGCAGCAGACAACCCAGGTTCAGGGATTTTCTGTCTCAGGCTGGTTCCAGGCAGCTGCGAGGGAATGGGGAAACGGACGCATGGTGTTTCTTGGTGAAGCTGCCATGTGTTCAGCCCAAACATCCGGCAATGGGAACCCGATGGGGATGAACAGTCCGCAGGCACCACAAAATGCGCAGTTTTGCCTGAACTTGGTGCGCTGGCTGAGTGAAGACTTGTAATAAAAGCTCATTATTGAAAGTAAGCACTTACTATAATGCTGAATTTTTCAATACTACCCACTGTTGCTCCCAGGTTCAAAAACCCGGCATCCAGAAGCAATTTGCGCTCCCGTCTAAGATATTGAAATATATGGATTATTTTTCTTATTTTTGAGTAATCAACGGGGTGTGAACTGCGCCACACTAAGGGACATCCTGAGCCCTGTTCAAGCCTGATTTACATTGTTTCGTTCCCCCGGCAAAGAGTATGCTTTGCTTATGTTAATAGGTCTTAAATCCGTCTTTTTGTCATGAAGAAAAAGATACGATTTCAACAACTCGAAGCCAGGGTGCTGCTTGATGCGGCAGGCCTTGCCACGGCTGCCGAGGGCATTGAGAGCATCGACCCAGTCGAACCAGCAGCCCCGGAAGCCCAGGATGCGGGTACTGATGAACTGGATGCAACCCTTGTTGCCCATCTTAAAGGCGACACAGACGGCAAGGACAGCATTGAAAGTACGCCATTACTGGTAGAAAGCACAGCGCTGGTCGTCGTCGATACCACGATTGAGAACTACGAAACCCTGATTGAAAACCTCTCTGATGATACTGAAATCCTGTTTCTGGAAGGCGACAAGGACGGCCTTGACCAGATAGCGAATTATGTCGAAGGTCGCGACAGCATAAGCTCCATCCATGTACTTTCCCACGGTGAAAGCGGGGAAATCAGGCTGGGTAATTCCAGTATTACCGGTGACACGCTGACAGACAGGGCGGATACCTTTGCCCGTATTGGTGAAGCCCTGACTGAAGATGGCGATATCCTGCTTTACGGTTGTGATATCGCCGGCGGTGAGGCTGGCATTGATTTCGTCTCACGCCTGGCCATGGCAACCGGGGCGGATGTTGCCGCTTCTGATGACCTGACCGGCAGCAGTGAAGCAGGCGGTGACTGGGAACTGGAACACCAGACCGGCAGTATCGAAACCACATCCCTGAGTTCCGATAACTGGGACAGCGTGCTGGACTTTGATCCGGCAGTACTGGATTTTGATCCGGCAGTACTGGATTTTGACGGTTTCACTTATCTTGGCGGTAGTGGAACCGATACCACAGATGATTACTCGGTCGGCGACGCCTACCTGTTTGAGGATGTGGGAACCGATGGCACCAACAGTATTGATGCGGTAATTACCATTACCGATTTCTACAATTCTTCCGGTGGCGCCGATCCCACCATGAATAATTTTGGTATTGATTACGACCCAGGTGGGCTGCAATCCGCCGACTGGTTGCCTACTCTGGATAATATGCCAGGGGCAACCAATCTGACATATTCGGCTACTTTTAAAGTCCAGTTCTATGTTGGAGAAGCTGGAACTGGCACACAATCCAGAACTACGCCACTGAATGTGGACGCCAATTTATCAGTATTCGACCTGGACAGTGAGACTGACCCTGAAGCTGGTTCAGAGCAGATCAAGGTTACTGCCCCTACAGTATCAGTTGTAATAGCCGGTGGTGATGATGTGCCCGCACCCGGCAATGATAACAACGTTGTTGGCCCTGATCCCGGTGCTTTGTTTGACTATGACGTCACCTATGCCGGTGGGGATACAACCATCCATTTGAGTAGTATTCCTGGGGCCGCTGTCAATGATTTTGATTACGATGAGCACTGGGCTGCGACTTTCCAGGTACAGAATGCTTCAGAGTTTATTGTTGAATCCATTGTAGTGCTGGGTGACTCTGGCTCTGCTTTTTCAAGAGCAACCGGTCTGCATTTTGATTCCGTCACTTTTACTTCCCCGGATACCATCAGTATTCCGATACTGGATCTTGATGCAGATGACAGTAGTGGTGCAACTGACCTCGATTTCAATGTAGGAAGTAAATATAAAAGCGGTGACGGCAGCATTGATATTGTCGACAGTGACCTGGTCATCACTGATTCGGATCCGGTCGCCACTTCAATGCAAGGCGCTACGGTATCCATTAGCAATCCTGAAAGTGGCGATGTTCTGAACGTCGGTACTTTGCCTGCAGGTATCTCGGCATCCGGTGATGGCACGACTTCTATAGAGCTATCCGGTGTCGCTACGATAACTGAATATGAAGCGGCGCTGAAAGCCATCACTTATGCCAATAATAATGCCATTGTCGAAGGTGGTGATCGGCAAGTTGAATTTACCGTAAATAACGGCGATATCGACAGCCCGCCAGCAACTTCCACGATTACTGTATTTGGTACGCCAACTGTTGATCCGCTAACCACGATTAATGATCAGCCGACTATTACCGGCACATGGGATGATACTAATGGCACAGACCTGACGGTAACCGTAAACGGTATTGCCTACACGCTTTCTTCATCGCCGGAATTAACTGAAACCGGAGGTGTCTGGACACTGGATATGGGTGGTGTGCAGACGCTGCCGACCGGTACTTATAATATTTCTGTTGTCGCCACCGATGGTTCACTTAACACCTCTGACCAGACCACCGCTGAGTTGCAGGTTCTCTCCGAACCGGAATGGGGAATTACCGGACCAAGCGGCATTACGGAAGGCAGTACTGCGGTCTTTAACCTGAGTCTGGCGGGTTCTGAAGCACTGACTACAGGTGAGTCAGCCAGTGTGGTACTGAATCTCACCGATATTGATACCGACTCAAGTGATTATGCTGACTTTGACACGGCTGTTGCCAGTGCAATTACTGCTGGTGGGCATGGTGCTTATCTGAGTTATAACGCTGGTTCCAATACGCTAACTTATACCTCACCCTCAACCGGCACGCCCATGCCGACTCTGAGTATTGATCTTGGTATTACCACCGGAGCAGGAGGTGAAGCAGATGAAGATTTTTCTGTCAGCCTTGCGTCTCCTGATTCCAGCGATCTGAGTGGCAATAATTCCGTCACTACAACCATTACCGAGCTGGATGAAGCTCCGACTCTGACAGCAAGCCCGCAGTCTTCAAGCTTCAACGAAGGAACCACGACGCCAGCCAATCTGTTTGATTCTGTCACCGTGGATACGGTTGATGCCGGCCAGACCATTGAAGAACTGGTGTTTACGGTGACCAATGTCGCTGACGGTGCCTCGGAAGTGGTTTTTATTGACGGTAAATCAGTTTCCCTGACCAATGGCAACAGTGGCAGCACAGTAAGCAACGGTTACAGCTACAGTGTCAGTGTCAGCAGTGGAACAGCGACAGTTACAGTTGATACTTCAGGGGCAACTGAAGGTGAAATCGAAAGCCTGATTGATAATCTCGGCTATAAAAACAACAAGCTTGATAATCCCACTGCTGGTGACAGGGACATCACTATCACCAGTATTACCGACAGTGGTACCAGTGGCGGTAGCAATGAAAATACCACGACGACCGGATTGCCCGGTACGGCAACAGTCAGTGTGGTTGCAATCAATGATGCCCCGGTAATAATCGAGCCTGCTACCAGTTTTGAAGCGCTCGACACGAATCCGATTGATATACATGGCCAAGGCTTCAGTGTTGCCGACGTTGATATCGGTCTGACTGAAGCGACCCTGACCCTGCAGGCGGGTGATGGCACGATCACAGTCTCTGCAGGCAACTCCGGAGTTGCCATCAGTAGCGGAAACGGAACCGGAACAGTCGTCCTCACCGGCACCATGGACGAACTGGATAATTTATTGACAGGTGGTGGTTCAGGAACCGTTACCTACCAGACTTCCACTTTTACCTCCAATGACACATTTACCGTCACTGTAAATGATGGGGGCGGTACCGGTACCGGTGGCGCCCAGCAGGACAGTGAAGCCATCACCATTGTTCGTACAACTTCTTCGGTACCGGTCATATCAGATTTTTCAGGGACCTTTACCTATGATGAGGGTGAAGGAGTAGTTTTTATTGATCAGGGCGTTGCCGCAGGCGTAACTGACCCAGACAGCAGCGATTTCCAGGGCGGCCGACTCTACATCACTCCCGGCGGAAATATCACTGCAGAGGATCGTTTCGCCATTGATGAAAGCGGTGATTTTAATATTACCGGAGCCGGTGCCATCGAATATATGGGTACGGTGATTGGGAATATTTCCGGCACCTATGATGAAATCAACGGCGGCTATATTTCCCTGAATGCCAATGCCAATCCCGCCAATGTTGCTGCGCTGGTTCAGAGCCTGACATACGAGAATATTGAAACCGGAGATCCGACCGCGACGCCTCGAACCATTGACCTGAGACTGGAAGATGGTGACGGTGGAGTGAGTCTTGATTACACCGTAACTATCAATATCAATGCGATAAATGAAGCACCAGTAGTAGACCTGGATGCCAATGACTCATCCGGGGTGGCATCCGGTGGTTTCAAAAATACCTTTATCAGCTCTGCCGTCAATATTGTTGATACAGACTCTGTTTTTATTGATCCGGAAAGTGATCCCGTTACCCTGAAAATTGTTGCAGCCAATATTGCTGATGGCGCGGACGAAATTCTGAATTTTGGTGGAGCCGGTTCAATTTCTCTGAATAATAATGCTGTACTTGATGATGTCACTGTAGCGGGTGTCAGTGTTGATATTGTCTACACTTTTGCGACCAATACCATCAATATCACGGCAGCTGATGGAGTCAGTGGTATAGACCCGGCTGATGCCACGGCAGTGATGGAGGCCATTACCTACCAGAATGATTCAGGCTCTCCAACAGCATCGCCCTCGCGTACTTTTACCGTAACCACCAATGACGGTCTGTTAAGCAGTAATGCTGCAGTCAGCACAATTGAAATTAATATGGCACCGGAAATTAATCTGGATGCTTCTGGCGATTACTCCACGACTTTTACCGAGAATGGCGGCGCAATCAATATTGTTGATGTGGCCAATGCAGCGATAGTCGATGCGAACAATGACGATGTAAGCCTGACAATCGTTGCTGCAAATATTTCCGACGTAGGTCAGGAGACACTCAGTATCGGTTCAGCAACGGTCATTCTAAACTCCAGCAACCAGGCTTATGGTGATGTCGATGTCAATGGTGTGTCTGTGGATATTTTTTACGACGGTGCCACACAGACATTTAGCATTGTTGACAGTGACGGAGTCAGTCCGCTTTCGCCAGCAGATGCCACCACGGTCCTGAAAGAAATTACCTATAACAATTCTTCCGATACGCCGACCACTTCGCCGGATCGAACATTTACGATTACAGCCAATGACGGCAATACAGACAGTGCTGCCGTGGCAACTATTCTGACTGTCGCGGACTTCAATGATCCGCCGGCTATCCAGGATCTGGACGGACGTAATACTACCTATATAGTAGACAGTGGCGCTGTGCTTATTGATCAAAACTCAATCGCCAGTGTAGTGGACCCGGAAGAAAATTTTGATGGTGTGACAAGTGGCACTGGTGGCACCCTGACAGTCAGCTTTGCCTCAGGCGCAACTGCCCTGGACACCCTGGCAGTAAAAAATGTAGGCACCGGAGCGGGACAGATCAGTGTTTCCGGCAGTAATGTGCTTTATGAAGGCACAGTAATTGGTTCCTTCAGCGGCGGAACTTCAGGTACTGATCTTGAGTTTACCTTTAATGCCAACGCCGATAATGAAGCAGTTTCGGCACTGATCAACAATCTTACCTTTCAATATGACGGTGTAATCACCGGAGACCGTGAGCTTGAATTCACCCTGGTAGACGACGCCAATGAAGCCAGCAACACGGCTTCTGTCATGATTACCATCGGCACCGATGTGGTTGCTGCCAATGATTTCTACAGCATCGATTCTGATGGCACGACAGTTTCCGGTACAGCGCCGGGAATAATTGCCAATGATTCCAATTCTGTTATTACCGGCGCCACACTGACCTATGATGCAGACACAGCAAGTGGTGCTAACTGGACAAGTGAAACCGGAGTAGCAGGGTATGACTGGGCGTTGACTGGTTATACCTATAATGCTGATGCCGGATCATCCTATCCCGGAATTACCGGGTCATACAGTTTTTCCGGTAGTGGCAGCGGGGGTACAGCCCCTTCACTGGATGGGCTCCCTGGTGATCCAAGCAATAATGATGCGACCTTTGAGCTCTGGATAAAGCCTGACAGTTTGAGTGGCGGAGACCAGGTCCTGTTTGAATCCGGTGCCGGTGGCGACGGCATTGTCATATACCTGCAGGACGATGTGCTGAATGTTTACGTCAAGGATGGTGGCCTTAATGCTTCTGCCACTCATACACTGAGCGCGGGAGATATTGCTGATTTTATGCAGGTTACTGTTGCCGTTGAACTTGGCAGTGAAGTCAGGCTTTATCTCAATGGTGCCGAGGTTGATTCAGCAGCTTATACAGGCGGTGACTGGGCCGGTGGTAATGCTGCCGGGCTGGGAACAGTAAATGGCGGAACCGCGAATGGCATTACGGGCGATTTTGACGGCGATATTGCCCAGTTCAATTTTTATGAGTCTGCATTTGGAGCCACCGAAGTCTCTGAAAACTATAATGTGATTACTGGCGCTAATGGACAGGGGCTCACTGTCACGCAGATGGATGCCGAGACCAATCCAGCCAATGATGTGCTCGGTTCTTACGGCACGCTGGACTGGAATGCCGACGGCAGTTTTGTCTATACCCTGGATTCCGGCAACAGTGAAGTGGCAGAACTGGCTCTTGGCAGCACGCTCACAGACACATTTACCTATACCGTCACAGATTCACAGGGAAATACTGATACAGCGTCTGTTACTGTCACGATCAACGGCACCAGTACTGAACCTGTGCTGGACCTGGATGCCGATGACTCTTCTGGCGGCGTTGACAAGGATTATTTCGGCAATTTCATTATGGGTATCGATTCTTCGGTATCCATTGTTGACAGCGATATAACACTGACTGATCCGGATGATAGTTCTTTTGCCTCGATTGAAATCACCACTGGCGGAATTCTGGATGGCAGCAATGAAACTTTCACTATCGGTGGCGCCACATTTAATCTGAGCGCCAATACGGGCCTGACAACTGTCACCATTGGTAGTGTCAACTACGATGTGTCAGTTAATTCCGGGGTGGTGACTATCCTCAAGACAGGTGGTGCCTACATGTCCAATGCCCAGACACTGGCAGCGCTAAGCAATATCACCTATTCGAACGCACTTGAAGGACTGTCCACAGAAGGAGAACGAACTTTCGATGTTGTCGTAAATGATGGTTCGGAAGATTCTCCGGTTGCTACTTCAACCATTAATGTCACCAATCCGGATGCAGTACCCCCTGTTGCCAATGATGATTCCGCGACACTGGATGAAGGCAATTCGGTCAATATTGACCTGACCGGCAATGATACCGATGTTGGTACCGGCATTCTTGACAGCTCTATTAATATTGTTAGTGGTCCGGCACATGGGACATTGACTATCGTAGGTGATGGAACCGTTACCTATACCCATGATGGCGGTGAAGATACCTCGGATTCTTTCACGTACACCGTCACTGATAAAGTCGGTAATGTTTCAACCAATACCGCTACCGTCACACTGAATATTACTCCTGTTAACGATGCACCGGTCATCAGCAATCTGAACGGGGAAACCCTGGGTTATGAAATAGGTGGTGGCGCCCAGCAGATTGATTCGGGTCTTGCCGCTGTCATTACGGATGCGGATAGCACCAATTTTGAGCTTGGGACATTGCTGGTCGATTATCCTGCTGGTAGTACCGGAAGCGATGTACTGACCGTCAATAACCAAGGCATCGGAGCCGGCCAGATAGGAGTAATCGGTACAGTTGTTACATACGGTGGTATTGCTATCGGTAACATTGACCTGGTGAATGATGGTAACGGGGGCAATCCATTAGAGATTAATTTCCTTAGTACCGCGACACCCGAGGCTGTCAGTGCACTGCTGCAAAATATCTACTATGAGAATTCTGGTTCGGCTAGTTTCTCAACATCAATAAACTTCACCTTGACCGATGGCGATGGTGGCACCAGTGAACCGGCAACAGTTTTTATCCAGACTGAACTGAAAGCCATCGATGATACTGCGACTGCGGACGAAGACAGTGTCATTGATAAAAATACCGTGCTTGATGGTGTGCTTGCCAATGACAGTAATGAAATTACTTCCGGTGCAGTTTTAAACTTTGACGCAAGTAATGATGATGGTCTTGATGCTACCTGGGAAAATGAAACCGGTACCGCCGGGCAGGATTGGGCATTAGTCAATTACGGCAGTAACTCTACCTATAACGCTTCTCCTGCTACCAGTCTGCCAGGAATTACTGCTTCCTACAGTTTTTCCGGTGGCCCGCTCGGCTCCAGCGGAGCACTTGCCAATACCTTTGACAGTATTGGCGGTGAAACCAATGCCAGTGTCGAGATGTGGATCAAACCTACTGATCTTCTCGGCAATGAAGTCTTGTTTGAAACCGGTGCCACAGTTGATGGCCTGGTCATGTATCTGACTGACTCTGTTTTGACCGTTGAAACTCGTGATAACAGTACACCCGAGGCACTGGCTTCCTATGATCTGTCCGGTATCGGTGTAGGTGAGTTTATTCAGGTTGGTTTTACCATTGATATTGCCGGTGGAGCGCTGAATCTATTTGTTAATGGCTCAATAGTAGATACGGACACAACCTATGGTGGTGTTGACTGGACCGGCACAGACAATGCCGGGCTGGGCACTATCAACGGTGGATCAGCGATTTCTGTTGGCGGAACCTATGAAGACTTTGCCGGTGATATTGCCGTCTTCCGTTATTACGGTTCAGACCTGCCGGCTGACAGTATTATTGAAAACTACGAGGCTATCGCTCAACCAGATAAAGGCCTGACGGTTGCCGCTGCAGAAGACGATGATGGAGATCCTATTTCAATTGGTTCTCCATTTACCACTGATCTTGGCGCGACCCTCACGCTTAATGCTGACGGTACCTATTCCTATGACCCGACCAGTGCTGATGGATTGCAAAGCCTGGCCTACGGGGAAACCGCAACTGAAACCTTTACCTATACGATTCAGGATAATCTGGGTAATACCGATAACGCAGAACTGACTATCACCATCACTGGTTCGGATGATGCTACCGAGATTTCGGCTACACCACTTGATCCGACATTCAATGAGGGTGGCAGTGCGGTTTCAGTATTCAGCGGAGTAGATGTCGATACCATCGAGCCCTCCCAGAACATTACAGGAATCACCTTTTCAGTCACCAATGTCAATAATTCCGGTGAGGAGTTCATTACTTTTGATGGCGCAACAATTTCACTGGTTGACAGTGCTTCAGGCAGCACCAATGATTTCAGTTATAGCGTCAGTGTTGTCGGCTCAACCGCAACAGTGACCCTGACTGGCGGCACAGCTTCGGCTGCCGATGTGCAGGCTGATATTGCGGCCATGACCTATGACAACACGAGCGCCAGCCCCACCGATGATGACCGAACGCTTACACTTACCCAGGTCGTTGATAGCGGTGTCACCACTGGCGGTGGCCAGAATACTACGGCTTTGTCATTAAGCTCGGTAATCAATGTCGAACCGGCTGCGCCACCGGTGAATACGGTTCCCGGAACGCAAACAGTCAATGAAGATACCCCGCTGGTAATAAGCGGCGTCAGTGTCAGTGATGCCAATAACGATGTTATTTCCACAGAATTAAGTGTTAACGATGGTGTTTTAAATGTCACGCTGGCCGGCAGCGCGACTATCAGTGCCGGAGCCAATGGCAGTTCAGGGCTGACTATTACAGGAACCCAGGCAGATATTAACTCAACGCTGGCCAGCATCACCTATCAGGGTAATGCAGATTTTTATGGTGCCGATACCTTAACGGTTATTTCAACCGACAGCACAGCCGATGTTGATACCGATACTGTCACTATTAATGTAACAGGTGTGACTGATGCTGCCGACGATACTGTTTCGACTGCTGAAAATGTTGCGGTAACTGCAACAGTAACCGGCAATGATGCCTTTGAAGGCACGCCGGTTTATGTCATTAATGACGATGCCGGGAATGGTACAGTTGTTGATAATGGTAGTGGTTCCTATACCTATACTCCGGATCCAGGGTTTACTGGTACGGATACCTTTACTGTTGTCGTTACCAGTGGCGGAGCAACAGAAACTTCTACCGTGACCGTTACTGTTGACCCGGTCAATAATCCGCCATCAGTCACAGCAACAGATCTTGATCCGGCTTTTACGGAAGATGGCTCAGCCGTGGACCTGTTCAGTGGTGTGACGGTCGATACAGGCGATTCAGGTCAAAGTATTCTGGCACTGGGTTTAACGGTAAGTAACCTTGAGGACGGTGCCGATGAGATTTTAACCATTGACGGTACAGCCGTTACGTTAACGAATGGTACTAGCCTCACAACGACCAGTGGCTATAACGTAACAGTTTCTGTAACGGGTTCGACTGCTACGATATCGATTGATACAAGCCTGGGTGGTTCAGGAGAATCCACAGCGAATATTGAAAGCCTGATTGATGGCCTGACATACCAGAACAATAATCAGGATCCTACTGACTCCAGTACCCGTGACATCACTCTCACCAGCATTCAGGATAATGGTGGTTCCGGTGGTCCGGATGTCGATACTGCAAATCCAAATATTACCTCAACAGTAACGCTCACTGCGGTTGATGACCCGCTGGTAGCGACTGACAATAATTACGCGACACTCACGAATAATCCTGTAAGTGGCAATGTCATCACAGATGATACCGGAGACGGTGTAGACACTGACCCGGATAACAGTCCGATTACGGCAGATCCTTCGTTGGTTTCCACGCCAGCAAACGGCACTGTGTCCATGAGCACGGATGGTTCATTTACCTACACGCCAAATGGCGGCTTTACCGGTCAGGATTCGTTTACTTACAGAGTTAGCACGCCAACCACTCTTACCGGCCTGACCTATGAATATTTTGATTCAAATCCTTCGGGCAATACAGTCGATAATATTCCTGTCACCGGTGCCACGGCGACAGGCGTTGCCACCAATTTTAATGTCAATGCGCTTGATGCCTTACATGGCGGTGATGGTGAGACTTACAGTGTGCGCTATACCGGCTTCATTACTATCACTACTCCAGGTGTTTATGATTTCAGAACCACATCTGATGATGGCTCAGCTTTATACATAGATGGCGTAGAAGTTGTTGATAACAATGACGGGTTGCATGGTGCCGTCACCGCAAGCGGAACCGGACCGAATCCATTTCTGACGGCAGGCACACACCGTATCGTCATCGAATTTTTCGAAAATACCGGCGGCGATAGTCTGGTTGTTGAATATGCCGGACCGGATACCGGAGGGGTGACTACATGGAATGATCTCTCCGGGTCCAGCACCCTGGTTCAGGGAGCAGAAGAGACTGCGACGGTCACCATTAATGTAGGTGATGTCGCGGCAGTGGCTGATTCCGGTGCAGTAGTTGAAGACGGAAGTGCTTTGTCTGTTCCGGCAGGCTCAGGCTTGTTATCAAATGATGTCTATGTATCAGATGCGTTGACCGGCGGCGTAGATCGAGACTATGTAGTTGCAGATGACGGAACCAACAACGACTTGTTGGAAGACAGTACTGGTAGCGGTGCTGACTGGGACTTCGGTTCTGGCACAGTTAACACCAATACTCTGTCTACAGCGGATACGAACTATCCGGGATTAACTGAAAGTATTTCCTTCCCGACCAACCTGGGAGCCGGCGCCACCATGTCAGACAATACCTTTGGTCTGGGTGGTGGTGGTGAAGACTCTGCTTCATTTGAATTCTGGGTGAAAGTGGATTCTGCTGCGGCAAACGGAAACTACCTGATTTTTGAAACCGGTAGCCAGGATAATGGTTTTTCCATTATTTATGACAAGACCAATAACCAGGTCGAACTTTACTTTGATGATGATGATAACGGTCCAGGAGGAACCGCAGCTGTTATTGCCAATTTAGGCAGTATTGATCCGACCCAGGAATTTATCCAGATTTTTGCAACTTTAGATGATTCTACCTTTGATATTGATTTACATATTAATGGTGGATCCGGAGTCCCAGGTGGAATTACGGCTACAGGTAATACCGGCCGGGAGATTGACTGGACGGATAATAATGATGCAGGTCTGGGAACGACTGGCGGTGGCAGCAGGGAAACAGGCGGAGTTTCTGCATCAAACTTCCAGGGTGAAATGGCCATCATGCGGATTTATGAGGGAGCCTTGGCTGCGTCAGACGCAGAAGCCAACTTCTTTAATATTGCCAATCATACTTATGTATCAAGTGTGGATTCAGCAAATGTATCGCAATCTCCGGAATCAATCACTGAGCTTCCTCCCGGAGCGACGCCTGTACCTGGAACCCATGACGCAACTATCGTTTCAGACAAAGGAGCCTCTGTAACGGTTAGCTATGATGGTTCCTATACCTATGATCATAGCGGTCTGTTTCAAAGTCTGGCAGTTGGTGAAACCACGACAGATACTTTCTCCTATACGGTTTCTGACCTTAAAGGTAATACTGATACTGCTATCGTCACTATTACTATTACCGGCACCAATGATAATCCGGTGTTAACGATTGATACTGTCGGAGGAGTCACTGAAGATTCCGGAGTCACCTTAACGGATACCGGCACCTTATCAATCCTTGATGTCGATACCAGTGATACCCATACCATTAATACCACTTATAACAATGACGCTACATGGAGTGGTGGTGGTTTAAGTGTTCCACAAATTTCTGCCTTAACCAGTGGTACTTTCTCTGCCAATGCCAGTGGCTGGACCTATACTGTTGCGAATTCAGAACTGAATTTCCTTGATGCTGGTGAAACAGTCACCTTTACTTACGATGTATCCGTATCAGACGGTAATGGCGGAACTGATACAGAAACGGTCACCATCACTCTTACAGGTGCTGATGATGCAATTACCACTGGCGGAACAACGACGGGTAATGTTGGTGAAGACGGAGCTCTGACAGCTTCTGGCACACTTACTTCTGCAGATGTTGATACCACTGACAACCCGCTGGCTTATACGGTTGTCACTAACCAGGCTGGCGATAATGGCTTCGGTGATTTCAGTATTGATGCTGCCGGTAACTGGGACTATGACCTGAACAATGCAGCAGTCCAGTTTCTGGATGCCGGCGAAACGGCAACTGATACCTATACCTTTACCGTTACCAACCAGGATGGCGCGACTGAAACGCAAACAGTCACTATTACGATTACCGGTGCTGATGATGCCATGACGGTCGGTGGTACCAATACCGGCAATGTCACTGAAGATGGTTCATTAACCGCGACAGGAACATTAACTGCTGCAGATATCGATTCGACGGATAATCCGCTGGCTTACACGGTTGTCACTAATCAGGCCGGGGATAATGGCTTCGGTGATTTCAGTATCGATGCTTCCGGTAACTGGGATT